>JGI24700J35501_10930835_pt1 | contig 26645 bp, 14 predicted proteins | sample TergutTh196P1_FD_35501 | JGI IMG/M metagenome (IMG submission 35501)
GGGTTTGTTCTTTTATTGGGGTTGGTATGGATTTTACATGTTTGTCCAAATTTTTGTATAATTGTGTAGCGGCATCGTAGGACAAATCGTGGATATTGTCCATTAACGGTTCTGTTTCTGATAGAAAATCTATTATAGCATTCACGTGTGGGTATCTCCATTTAGCTTTATAGTTGATCTGCTATTATCTTATGCACTGTAATGTGCAGATTTTGTTCTTCTTCTTTTGTAAGATCTGTTGTAGCTATTGGCGGATGCACTGTTATATTTACTACAGCGGGGCGAATCAGTTTTTTGCCCTTTTCCAGTATTTTAGATGTCCCATCTATCGTTATTGGAACAATAGGCACTTTTGCTTTAGTAGCAAGTTTAAAACTACCGGCTTTAAACTTGTCCATTGTTGTGTTGCGGGTACCCTCCGGAAAAATCACCAGAGAATGATTGTTTTCCAAGATCCCTATCCCTTCCAAAATTGCTTTCATGCTTTGACGCATGTTTCCCCGGTCAAGAAAAACGCAATGAATTTCGCTCATATATTTTCTAATAACAGGAGCCTTTTTCATCTCGATTTTAGCAATGAACCCAAGGTTTGTTTCTATATAACCTAAAAAGATGCCGGTATCAAAATAGCTCTGATGATTGCTCACAAAAAGCACACCGCCGTCGTCGGGAATATTTTCCGCCCCAACTAGATTTATCGTTGCTCCTGTATTACGCATTTGGCGTTTCGCAAAATTACGAACACGCTGTGCTACCAATGTTTCATATTCTTTTTTGGGTATATATGCTTGACGAGCTTTTAATGAGTTGTAGCGAGCCGCCATAATAAGCAAATCTATAACCATAGCTATATAAAAATATGCAGTACGAAATAAGGCCATATAGCTATTCCTCCAACTTTTGTATGCCTATCTTTATGCGGTTCAAACTTTCTTCTTTGCCAAAAAGCTCGAGCAATTCTATTGCACCGCAAAAAGATGTAGGTTTTCCGCTGATAGCTGTCCGTATGGGCCATAGCACAAGGGAGTTTTTTACCCCTTGCCTTTCTATCTCTGCAAAAACAGCTGTGTGTAGCGTGTCATATGTAAAGTCGTCGATAGATTCCAAAATGGGCAATATGCTGTTTAGGGAAGCTAGAGAGTTTTCTAGGTTTGTTTTCATTTTTTTGTGTACGAACAGCTCGGTGCTGTAATTCGGTAGCTGGTCGATGAAATCAACCAAATCTGTTACTTCCTTTGCAAAGTTAACGCGGCTTTGTGTATATCCTGCCACTTTTTGTAGATTGACAGGTGTTTTTATGTTTGATTGCAAATACGGAAGTGCCATTTCGTAGAAATCTTCCGGTGTCAAAGTTTTTATATATTCGCCATTGAACCAAGTTAGTTTTGCTCTGTCAAAAACCGCAGGGGATTTGCTGATGCCGTCCAAATGAAAATTTTCGGCAAGTTCTTGTAAAGTAAATATTTCTTGGTTGCTACCGGGAGCCCATCCCAACAGTGCTATATAGTTTATTACAGCTTGAGGCAGGAAGCCTTCTTCTATCAAATCTTCAAAATTGGCGTCTCCTCGCCTTTTGCTAAGTTTTTCTTTGTTTTCGTTTAAAATAAGGGGCAGGTGAATATACGCCGGTATTTCCCAACCAAAACTGTTGTAGAGCAGGTTGTATTTTGGGGTAGAGCTTAGGTACTCGCTACCCCTCACCACATGAGTTATTTTCATAAGGTGATCGTCTACTACATTTGCAAAATTATAGGTCGGCATACCATCCGCTTTTATAAGCACTTGGTTTTCGAGTTCATCGTTATTTACGGTTATTTCTCCGTAAACTGTGTCTATAAATGTTGTGCTGCCTTGCGGGATTAGCTGGCGTATAACGTATGGAGCCTCTATTGAATGTTGTGTTGAATGTTCAGTAATCTGTGCTTTTTTTGGCGAATCCGGGCAATGGCAACGGAAAGGTTGTTTGTTTGTTAGTTGCTCTTTCTCGCTATCGTCTTTTTCCCCTTTTTCCTCTTTTTGGCAAAAACAGTAATATGCTCTCCCTTTTTTTATAAGCTCTTTTGCGTATTTTTGATAAATATCTCGTCTTTGGCTTTGTATGTAGGGGCCGCAATCTCCTTCTTTTTCCGGACCTTCATCGTAGATAATGCCGGCTTGGTTAAGGGTTTTGTATATAAACTGTAATGAACCTTCCACTAAACGGCTTGTGTCTGTGTCTTCAATCCGCAGTAAAAAGGCTCCGTTGTTATTTTTCGCTATTAAATACGCATAAAGGGCTGTGCGCAAATTACCCAAGTGCATAAACCCGGTGGGGCTTGGGGCAAAACGTGTTCTTATCATTGTAAACTGTCGTCTCCTCTGAATTTAGAGAGCGGATTGGTTTTTTGAAATTTTTAAAAAAATCATCAAAACCAACCCGCATTTCTGAAATCTGAAATTATTCCTCATCGTCATCGGATTCTTCGTTGCCGAATCCCACTTCTGTAAAAGTGGGTACTGCTCCAAATCCGGTTTGTATAACTGTTTCTGTTTCCGTTTCCGGTTCCTCTCCTTGTTCATCTTGGATTTCTTGTGTATCTTCTTGTGGAGGTTGTGTAATATCCGGGAGGGTTGGTAAAGGTAGCGGCGGCATCTCTATGGTTGGAGGTGCGGGGGGGTCGTTGGGCAATGTTGGTAATACCGGCAGAGCATCTGTTGGTAATGTTCCGGGAAGCTGCGCTCCCGGAGGTGGCACTGCGGGCGGGAAAGTTGAAGGCGGTAAAACCCCCGGTGGTACTGCGCCCGGTGGTAATGTCGGCAGTAAATCGGGTAGAGAGTCTATATCTCCATCAAATGATGGAAATTCAAATTCGTTAGAACTGCCATAACCCTCATCGCCTGTGATATTTCCAAAACCTTCGCCAAAAAAGCCGTCTTCTCCGCCAATGTTCATTGGTAGCCCTGTTATGGGGTCGATGTCCACCAACACTTCAGTTATACGATATATTGGTGTCTCGCCGGTAATTGGCAATCCGGTAAGAGCGTCTATAAGTATTGCTGTGCGAGTGTGGCGTTGGGTGGGTACATGCAATTCATCAAATATATCTGTGCGAGTACGGCAACCTGGTGATGGCAACAGACCGGTATCTGCACAAACTGTCACCGAAACAATCCCCGGAGGGCGGTTAAAGTTTGGTTGGTGGGATATGTCTTCTCTGTCATGTATTTCGTTCATAATATGAGCCCACAGGCGTTGGTGAGAGTTGCCTCGGTTTCCGCCTAGCCCGCGTGGCTGGTCGTGTCCAAGCCAAATACTGGCAACGTAGTAAGGTGTAAAGCCTGTAAAGTTTAGGTCGTTTACATTTTGAGATGTTCCTGTTTTGCCTGCCACTGCAATGTTAGTAGCAAGTCGGGAAGGTGTTCCTGTACCTCTAGTTATAACGTCTTCCATTGTACTGGTTAATAGGTAAGCAGCAGCGGGACGCATAACTTGACGCACTTGCGGATTGGCAGCCAACAACAGATTTCCGTCGTTGTCCAACACTCGCGTGTATACCGTAGGTTCAATGAATTGCCCTGCGTTTGCAATTGCACCAAATGCCCCAACCATTTCTAGCTGAGTAACACCGTGTGTTAGACCGCCAAGAACGGTGGCAAGTCCTCTATCTGTGTTACCCCATTGGTCAGGCTCGTCAACTAAATCAAAGCCGAAGTCTAGCAAATACTGAAATGCACGATCTACCCCAACTTCCATCATTGTATGTACAGCAGCAACATTTCCGGACATGGCAACAGCAAAACGCAAATCAACACGCCCTCTAAAAGTATTGTCCCAATTTTGAGGAGACCACTCTCCGACTGTGATGGGCTCATCTCTTATTTGAGAGGCAGGCTGCACTATCCCTAAATCAAGAGCGGGGGCGTATGCTGCCACCATTTTAAATACAGAACCGGGGTGTCTGCGACCGGCAGTGGCACGGTCAAAAGCTAGGTTTGTAAGTTTTTCTCCTCGCCCGCCCACGATACCGCGCACCTGTCCTGTTCGGTGATCCATAACAACCATTGCAGATTGGGGCTGGGGGGTAGGGTGGATAATCTCGTTTACAAGAACGCCATTTTCTCCCAAAACTTCATTTCTGGTGGCTTCTACCCACTCATATACTTGTTCAGCTGTAAATACAGTCCCTTGGTGTTCTTGGTGATATATGTTGCCATCCAAAGAAAAACTGATTTGATATTCTATCGTTATTTCAAATGAACCAGGGAAAAAAGAGTCGTCTAAAAACGCTTCTTCCATGATACTCTGTGTGCGAGAATCCATGGTAGTTTCTATTACAAGACCGCGGTTGTGGATAATCCAACCTGCCTCTGCCGGGGTGTTTGCGATACCGGCCGCTACCAAATCGTCCCGCAAGGTAACGAATAGATGGTCGATAAAATAGCTCCGTATATCGCCACCAACTTGAGTTAGGCGGAATTCGCTAATGCGGTCAAAAACGTTGTCCGCTAGGGCCTCTGCGTGTTCCCTTTCTGTAATGAACCCTTGTGCAAGCATACGGTCAAGAACGGTTGTTTGACGTACTCTGTTGTTTTCCGGGTTGTTTATGGGATCGTAGCGTACAGGCCATTGTGTTATAGCGGCAAGCACCGCACTTTCTGATATTGTAAGGTCAGAAACATCTTTGTTGAAATAAAACTGGGCAGCGGTCTGAACACCGTGAAGTTGTCTGCCAAGGTTAATGGTGTTCAAATATTCCTCTAAAATATGGTACTTGGCTGCTTCTTTGCTTCCCAGCTCATCTATAAGGTATCTCTCCAAACGCAGAGCAAGAAACTGCTCTTGTAGTTTTGTTTCCACGGTGTTATACATAAGCCCCATAATATTGTTTTTTATGAGCTGTTGCGTAATGGTACTTCCGCCCTCGCTCCTGTCTGAGGTGAGGGTAACGTAGATGGCACGCAAAGTACCCCTAACATCTACACCGTTGTGTTCAAAAAAGCGCTGATCTTCTATCGCGATAAAAGCCTGCTGTAAATGAAGTGGCATTTGATAAAGCGGTACAAATTGGCGGTCTTCTTCCGCTCTAAAGCTCCATATTTCCTGTCCGTGTCTGTCTAGCACAATAGAAGATGCGATGGTGGCTCTAAACTGCATACCTTCCATATGAGCCACACTATCCAAAATACCTACATATGCACCAAGAACAATGCCCCCGGCAGCAAACACAATAATCAAAATAGCAGAAACTATAAACCTAAAGGCAACTGTAACAAAACGGTTACGAGCTTTTTGTGCCTTTGAAACCGCCGCTTTTCTTTTCCGTTGGTTAGAACTTTTGGAATAATCCATAAAAACCCTCCTTTCTTTCGTTTTTTGATTATAACATAATTTTAAAAAAATCTCAATATAGCAAATTAACGCAAATTAACTTTTCGTTATTAGTGCAAATTAAGTACTGAATATAATGAACGGTATGGACGAAACAAGGAGAAAATGCAATATAGTGCTTGGCAAGACAATACGTTAAACCCAAACCACAACGGCAATAGTGCAAAATCACCAATAAATTCACACAAGAACAGGTATTATTGCACAACAATCCATTAAAAATACTCAACCGATTTGTGCACAAATACCTTCAAATAGCTCTTGTTTTTTTTTTTTTTTGTGATATTATCTTACTTGTATAGTCATTTAACATAAAAACCGCTAAACGGTTTTTATGGCTATTCCACTTAATTTTACCCCTTTTAAAATTCCCTTTTTAAAATAAAAATTAAGTGGGAACAACATATTTTTTATTATAATCCATAAGGAGGAGAGCAATGAAAAAAGAAAAGCTAAAGTACTTTGTAGTTGGTGTGCTAACCACAGTAGTGTTATTAACATCTACAATAGTATGGGCAAACCCACAGGGAACAATGCGAGAAGTGTTTGGTGGGTTATCTGTAGTTGTACACGGTCAGCGTATGAGTTTTTACGACGACCAAGAGCCCTTTATATCGGAAGGGCGTGTGTTTATACCCACTAGCGTGATAAGCGATGGGTTAGGTGTTGCGGTTAGCTGGGACGGGGCTAGCAGAACGTTGTATGTGGGCAGAAGCCCAGTGGGGCAAGGGTTGTGGGAAGTAGCACCACCGTTTCAAGGAAGTCAAGGACAATTTCGTCCTCATTTGGCTTCTGTATTATCACACGGTAATGCATTTGGAAATGCAGTACGCGTTACTCGCCATGGAGGTCCAAGTGCCAGTTGGTCGGAGCATAACTTAAATGCACAGTTTACCACACTAACAGGAACAGTTGGTAGAATAGATGGTACAACAGGAAACAACCCTAGACCATCTACCATAACTTTTTTGGGAGATGGTAGAGAGCTGGCTACATTTGTGGTAGACCGAAACTCTCACCCAGAAGAGGTCAGCGTGGATATAACAGGTGTGCTGGTGCTTAGGATAGAGTTTAGCCAGCCTGGCAACATGATGATGAATGAGCGTATTTGGCCGTTCTTTGCTGATCCTTTAGTACAGTAACTCCCCCGATCGGTTGTTAACGAAATGGGCGTGTTGAAAAATAAAGAAAAATGCGATGCAATTATCGGGCGAAGCCTGATATAGTCATTTAACTTGGAAATCGCTAAATGCGAATCAAATGCAGGAGCATTTTTTGAATTAATCAACACGCCACCCAAGGGGACTAGCTATAAGCAGGCCGAAATGGCGATGCTTTATCGGCATTTCGGCCTAGGCTGAGGGCGAGTTTAAACGGAAACGCTATATTGCTCGCTCTTGAAATATGTTTATGGAGTATGTGCGAGAGAAAGAGACACAAAATAAGGCATGGAGGTTTTAAAATGGAAAAGTTATATACAACAAAAAACAAAAAAATATTTGCAGCTATAGCAGCTGTAATGGCTTTTATTTTAGTTTTAACGCTGCTTGTTGCTAGGGGCGGGGTTGATGGGGATTTGCCTATCGTTTCTTCAAGTGAGGGGATTAACGAATATGGCAGATTAGGCGATGGTACAACCACAACCCGCTCTAACCCTGTTAGCAGAATGGGCAATGTTGTGGCTAGCAACAGGGTTGAAAGGGCGTTGTCTACCATTTCTACAGGCTTGGTTCACACAATGGCAATACGTTCCGATGGTAGCCTTTGGGGTTGGGGTGCTAATGAGTTTGGTGAATTAGGTGACGGCACTACCACAGACCACCATACCCCTGTTAGGATAATGGATGATGTGGTGGCTGTTTCTGCAGGCTTGGTTCACACAATGGCAATACGTTCCGATGGTAGCCTTTGGGGTTGGGGTGTTAATGAGTTTGGTGAATTAGGTGACGGCACTACCACAGACCGCCATACTCCGGTTATGATAATGGGTAATGTGGTGGCTGTTTCTGCAGGCTTTGCTCACACAATGGCAATACGTTCCGATGGTAGCCTTTGGGGTTGGGGTCTTAATGAGTTTGGTCAATTAGGTGACGGCACTACCACAGACCGCCATACCCCGGTTATGATAATGGATGATGTGGTGGCTGTTTCTGCAGGCAGTAGTCACACAATGGCAATACGTTCCGATGGTAGCCTTTGGGGTTGGGGTGTTAATGAGTTTGCTGAATTAGGTGACGGCACTACCACAGACCGCCATACCCCGGTTATGATAATGGATGTTGTGGTGGCTGTTTCTGCAGGCAGTAGTCACACAATGGCAATACGTTCCGATGGTAGTCTTTGGGGTTGGGGTAATAACCGGGAGGGCCAACTAGGTGACGGCACTACCACAACCATGGGCCGCCTTAACCCTTTTAGAATAATGGGTGATGTGGTGGCTGTTTCTGCAGGCTTTGGTTACACAATGGCAATACGCTATGATGGTAGCCTTTGGGCTTGGGGTCATAACTGGGAGGGCCAACTAGGTGACGGCACTACCACTCGTCTCCTTAACCCTGTTAGAGTAATGAACGATGTGGTGGCTGTTTCTGCAGGCTTTTGGCACACAATGGCAATACGTTCCGATGGTAGTCTTTGGGGTTGGGGTACTAACCGGGAGGGCCAACTAGGTGACGGCACTACCACAGACCGCTATACCCCTGTTAGGATAATGGACGATATTATGTTGCCGATTGCCACAAACATAACACCGTAGGCTAGCTCGTTTTACCTTTTACGCCATTTCTAACGGCTTATTTAATATATTCAACAAATCATATACCGGTATTAAAAGTTTCTTCTCACGCCCAAAACCTTCTCCCCAACTCACTTGAGATTGGTTTACAGCAAATTAACTTTTCGTTGTCCTTTTTAAATCAGAAAAGTTAATTTGCTTTTGAACCAGCCAATCACGGCAAGAAAACCCAAAGTTTAGCCAGGACAAAATATATACAAAATGTTTTTGATTGATTTTATGGCAAAACAGCCCATGATTTTAATCGAAATTAGTGTGAATTAAGTGCTGAATTTTGAAGGGTAAAAAGGCGGTGAGTGAAGGGTAAAGTGGTGCTATAAGGGCGTTTTCTGCAAAAAAATAAGTGTTTCTAATGCGAACTAACGAATACTCTATGTGAGACTCTATGGCTGACTCTATGAATGACTCTATGAATGGGGATGGCAATTTTAATTCTTTTGATTTTGATGATTACCCTTATTATTAATAAAAATAAGTCGAAAAAATTTTGTGCCGAAAAATATTGTTGTACATACATTATATAACGAACGTTATGGACAAGACAAGGAGAAAATGCAGTATAGTGGTTGGAAACGACTAGCCCCCACAGTGGATTCACCACCTAACTATTCTCCCGCTTTCGCAATACAGCATTTCCGCCTAAACTAAATCCCCGTGAAGGAAAAAACGGAAAAAAATCAGGACAAAAAATTAAAACTTGACTGGCTTCGCTATTTTTAGTAAAATATACAAAGGAATAACAATATAGCAAATGCAAATTGAAGTAGCGGGTATTGAGAAAGCCAAGAGATAAAAAAAGTTTGAGGCTTTCCGATCAATTTACTCAGGTTTGTTACAGATTGCAAAGTTGCTAAGATTTCAGATTTCAGGAAAGGATTGCAAATAATGAAAAGAACTTTTCAACCAAAAAGAAAACAGCGAAGCCGGGAGCATGGGTTCAGAAAACGTATGCGTACCCCCGGTGGTCGGAATGTGTTGCGTCGCCGCCGCCTTAAAGGACGCAAGGTGTTAAGTGCATAGTGTTGAGGGCAAGATTAGAATCAACAGAATCAACAAAACTGCAAACAATCAAAAAAAATTACCAGTTTAGCAAAGTATACAACAGAGGTAAGTCCTTTGCTAACAAGCATTTGGTCTTGTATTTGTTGCCAAACAAAGAGAGTTGCAACTTTTTTGGTATATCTATAAGCAAAAAACTGGGCAAAAGCGTAAAACGCAACCGCATAAGACGTATAATAAAAGAGTGTTTGCGTATCAAAAACTTGACCATAAAGCAGGGATACAGCATAGTTGTTATTGTCCGCATCAACGCCCAAGGTATCAGTTACAAAGAGATAGAAAAGAGTTTAGATAATTTACTAAAAAAACATGGGATATTGCTATGAAAGTTGTTATAATTTTTATTGATTTTTATCAAAAATTTATATCCCCAATATTGGGGCCTCGGTGTAGGTTTTACCCCACGTGTTCCCAATATGCAAAAGAAGCAATACAACAGCACAGATACAAAGGGATTTGGCTTGCGGTGAGGCGGATAGCACGTTGCCACCCTTTTAATCCAGGTGGCTACGATCCACCGCCACGGAGGTAAAATGTTTTTTAATACTGCAAGGATGGTTCAACCGGAGCCGGGTTTTATTGTTGGTCCAATATCCGGCGTTTTGGGCTTTGTTTTGGACTTTATTTTTAATATAATGAGCGCACTCTCCATGCCTTTGGCACTGGGTTTGTCTATTATTGTATTTACCATAGTAATACGTATTATATTGTTGCCGTTAGCTATAAAAATGCACAAAAACATGGAAAAAATGCGTACACTAAAGCCTGCAATGGACAAGATAAACGCAAAATATGCCGGTAAGAAGGATCCGGACAGCACCCGCCAAAAAAATATGGAAATACAAGCAATGTACAAAGAGAGCGGTGCAAATCCTCTTAGCGGTTGTTTACCTTTACTTGTACAAATGCCCATATTCATCACGCTTTTTTCTATGTTTCAGCGACCATATATGTATATTAGCCAGCTTGGAGATGTGTACAGCCGTATTGCTCAGCAGGTTATGATGGTGCCGGGTTACGACACCATTATAGCGGCGACGCACAGTATCGGTTTGGATAAGCTACCACAAAATATTCAGTTGTATTTAGGCTTTGGTATTGAAAGTGAGCTGATGCGTCTTTTTAATACATACACACCGACAGACTGGGATACATTGTTGTATGTAATGCCTAATATAAACTATGACTACATGGTATATTTGCTTGCCCAAAAAGATATAATGGAGCATTTTTTAACTATTAGCCTTGTTGCTCCTGCTGGTATTTTGTTGCCTGGGGTTGCTTTGCCGATTATCTCTGCTCTTTCCACTTTTCTTACATCCAAACTGATGATAAGGCAACAGCAAAACATGGGCGGCGACCAATCAGCAATGGCTATACAACAAAAAATAATTTTGTATGTAATGCCTGTAATGATGGGTGCGATTACAATAACTGCCCCTGCCGGTGTTGGTTTGTACTGGGTTGCCAACAACTTTTTCCAACTGTTCCAGCATATGGCTTTAGTGAAAATTGCAGCCAAAAAAGAGGCAGAAAAAGAGGAAAAAAAAGAATAGGATTTTAATTTATTTTAAAAGGGGGCATGACACATGGGTAATCAAGATTTCGTGATAAAAAGAGCCAACACAGCCGAAGAGGCCATAGCGCTTGGTCTTGAACAGTTGGGCAAAACAGCTGAACAAGTAAATATAGAAGTCTTGGGAGAAGGCGCTAAGGGCTTTCTTGGCATTGGAAAACGTATGGCCGAAGTGAAAATAACCCCGAAATATGATTTAAAAGCGGCTATTCGTCTTTTTTTGAAAGAGCTAACTGTGGCAATGAACTTGATAGTAGACGTTGAGATAAGGGAAGGCAGCAAAAATGTTAAAGTGATTCTTAGCGGAGAAAATATGGGTCTGTTGATTGGCAAACGAGGTCAAACTTTGGATGCAATACAGCATATCACAAACTTGGTAGTAAACAAAAATAGCGCCCGATATGTCAATGTTATAGTAGACACTGAAAACTACCGCCAGCGTCGCAGAGATAACCTAGAAGATTTGGCAGTTAAGCTCGGCAGGCGGGTAAAGCTGTCCGGCAAGAGTATAACACTAGAGCCGATGACGGCGGCAGAGCGTCGTATTATCCACTCTGCACTGGAAAAAGAAGGTTATGTTACAACCCGATCGGCAGGTCAAGAGCCTTTCCGATACATAATAATAGAGCCAAAATAATAATATAATAATCAAAATAAAAACCAATATGAAAAACAACACAATTGTTGCCATTTCTACTCCTGTTGGTTTCGGGGCTATATCTATTGTGCGTATCTCCGGAACGGATGCGCTAAATATTTTACAAAAAATTTTTGTACCCAAAACAAAATCCCCATTAAAAACCCACAGAGTATATTATGGACACATAAAAGAACGGGGGCAAACAATAGACGAGGTACTGGTTACCCTGATGCTTGCCCCCAATAGCTACACAAAAGAAGATATAATAGAGATAAATTGCCATGGCGGTCATATTAGCGGCCAGGCAGTTCTTGCTACTGCCATTAGTGCAGGAGCAACCATGGCTGCCCCTGGTGAATTTACCAAGCGGGCTTTTTTAAATGGGCGTATAGATTTAACACAAGCCGAAGCGGTTATGGATATTATAAACGCCACATCTGCCACCGCTCACAATATGGCTCTTAACACGCTGGGGGGCGGTTTAGGCAAAAAAATAGAAGCCCTGCGAAAGGGGCTTCTTGATTGCATTGCATCCCTGGAGGTAGCAATTGACTATCCGCAGGAAGATTACTTTGTTGGCACAGATGTTCTAATGCGAACTATTGAACACTCTATGTGTGAGTTAAATGAGATTATACAAGCGTCTGAAGGGTACGATATAATAAAAAGAGGGATAAATACAGTAATATTGGGTAGACCAAATGTGGGCAAAAGCTCTTTGTTAAATGCCCTACTCAAACAAGACAGGGCCATAGTAACAGATATGCCGGGTACCACCAGAGATACAATAACTGCCCATTTTTCAATCAATCACATACCGTTAAATATAATAGACACAGCAGGGATACGCAAAACAAAAGACAAGGTCGAGCAGCTTGGTGTTGCCCGCACATATGACGCTTTGCAATCTGCCGATTTGGCTTTGGTGGTTGTGGATATATCCCAACCTTTAACCGACCAAGATAATAATATTATACAACAGTCGGCAGAGAAAAAACAAATTGTAATTTGCAACAAAACTGACAAAGGGAAATGTTTTGATGTGGCAGATTTGGCAACAGAGTTGGCAAAAAACTTGGCTGTTAAGCCGCCATTCGATAAAACAGATTTAACGAAAAAACCGGATGCCAGCCCGCCAATAGTTGAAATATCTGCAACAACAGGGCAGGGTCTTGAGCAATTAAAAGACGCTATTTTGGCTTATTATCCACAGATAGATGTAAAAGGCGAGATAGCGATGGCTAATATGCGTCATATAGAAATATTGCAAGAAACGTTAAAAACGCTGGAGTTAGCAGCAGAAAGCATAAAGACGAATCAGAGCGAGGAGTTTGTATCCCTAGACATAACGGCGGCATATACCAACCTCGGAAAGATCCTAGGGGAGGAAACAGGCGAGAATATCATAGACAAAATTTTTAGGGATTTTTGCTTGGGGAAATGATGGTGAAAACAGAGATTATAATAATCGGGGCAGGTCATGCGGGTTGCGAAGCGGCTCTTGCTGCTGCTCGTATGGGGAAAGACACGGTTGTGTTTGTTATGGACAAAAACCAAGTGGCTAATATGCCCTGCAACCCCAACATTGGCGGTACATCCAAGGGGCATTTAGTAAAGGAAATAGATGCTCTTGGCGGTCAAATGGGGAAAAATATAGACAAAACATATATACAAAGCCGTATGCTAAACACAGGCAAGGGCCCCGCAGTCCACTCTTTGCGGGCTCAGGCAGATAAATATAAATATGCCGCAGCTATGCTTGCCACACTGCAAACCCAGCCAAAATTGAAACTGGTGCAAGATGAAGTTGTAGACATTGCGGTAGAAAACGGTTGCGTAACCGGAGTTGTAACAAAAAGCGGAGATACTTACACAGCCAAAGCCGTTGTTGTTTGCGGCGGCACATATTTTCGCTCTCGTTGTATACACGGGGATATAAGCCGTGATACCGGGCCAAACGGTGCGGCAAGCTCAATGGCTCTCAGTGCAGCACTGAAAAAAAAGGGGATCGCAATGTTCCGCTTCAAAACCGGAACCCCGGCTCGTATAGCTCGGGATAGCATAGATTTCACAAAGTTGGAAGAACAGCCCGGAGATTTGGACCCCACCCCGTTTTCCTTCACAAACACAAACGGAGGTTGGGAGCCAAAAGAGCAAATCTCCTGCTATTTAACATATACAACAGAACAAACCCACAAAATAATCTTGGCAAACATACACCGTTCACCAATGTATAGCGGGGAAATAGAGGGTACACCGACAAGATACTGTCCATCTATAGAAGACAAAGTTGTTAGGTTTGCTGATAAAGATAGGCATCAGGTATTTATCGAGCCGGAGGGAACAGACACAAACGAAATGTACATTGGCGGTATGAGTACATCTCTACCGGAGGATGTGCAAAAAGAGATGTATAGCAGTGTGCCGGGGCTTGAAAATTGCCGTATATTGCAGTATGGTTACGCAATAGAATACGATGCGATAGATGCGACGACCCTGCATCTTTCTTTGGAGCATAAGGGAATAGGGGGGTTGTTTTTTGCGGGGCAAATGAACGGCAGCAGCGGCTACGAAGAAGCCGCCGCCCAAGGGATAATGGCTGGTATAAACGCCGTGCTATCCCTGGATAGCAAAGAGCCGTTTATTATAGACCGTTCCCAAGGTTATATCGGTGTTCTGATAGATGATTTAGTAACAAAAGGGACAAAAGAACCCTATCGCATGATGACCAGCCGAGCGGAGTACCGCCTGATATTGCGGCAAGACAACGCAGATTTGCGCCTTACCGAGCTTGGTTACGATTTGGGGCTTATAACAAACGAGCGTTACCGGGCTTTTCTTGCAAAAAAAAGCCAAATAGAGGGCGAGCTTGACCGAGTAGCCAAAATAACGATTCCACCGAGCGAGGAATTTAACGAATACTTACAAAAACAAGGGCAACACACAATTGCTACAGGAACAAAGCTAACGGATTTAATAAAACGCCCTCAACTAAACTACGATATGTTAGCCCCCTTTGACCCGACACGACCTTCACTCCCAAAAGAGGTGGGGCAACAGATAAATATACAAATAAAGTACGAGGGCTATATTAGCCGCCAAATGCGTCAGGTGGAGCAGTTTAAAAAAATGGAAAACCGCACACTCCCAGAAATAGACTATATGGCGATACAGGGAATGCGGTTAGAGGCTCGGCAAAAACTGAACCAAATCCGTCCGTATAGCTTGGGACATGCTAGCAGAATCAGCGGTGTTAGCCCTGCGGATATTTCAACATTGGTAGTGTGGTTACAAACCCAAACAAAAGATCCCGTGAGGTGAAGTATGATATTTCGTGAATCCACAAAAACAGATGTGCCGCAGATAGTGGCAATACTAAACCAAGGCAAAGAGTATTTGAAAAACGCCGGGATAGACCAATGGCAAACCGGTTACCCGGAAGAAAGAGATGTATTGGAAGATATAGAAAACGGGGTGGGTTATGTATTGGCAGATGGTGAAAGGGTTGTGGCAACCGTAGCCGTTATTTTTGATATAGAACCCACATATAACGAGATAGAGGGAAAATGGCTAAGCGGCGACGACAACAAAAATTATTGCACAATACACCGAATAGCAGTAGACGACAATGAAAAAGGATCGGGCAAGTCTGCCCTGGTTTTACATAGTATACAGGAAATTTGCGAAAAAAAGAGTGTAAACCATATAAGGGTAGATACCCATTATGAAAACGCTCCTATGCGTAGATTTTTAGAAAAAAACGGTTTCGTGTATTGTGGTACAATATACATACCCCGAGCGGGGAAAACCCCCGAACGGGCGGCTTACGAAAAAAATGTGTCTGATTTGAAGAGGACAAGGGGGTGTTTGTTATGAAATTATGCAATGCGGAAATTATAAAAAAGATAAAACTTTTGGAGCAAGCAAAAACCGACGTTATTGCAGAAGAGCAAAGAATTCACCAAGTTACATATCAAACCGAAAAAGATAAATTTGATAACGGTTATAATTTTGCATTGACTAGAAAAAAGATAGATGAGTTAGATGAAGAGATACGCAAGTATCGAAGCAAGCTAAATTATTCGAATGCTACAACAATGGTGGAAGAGTTTGGGATGACGTTGGGTGAATGCCTTGTATATATGGCTCAGTTAAACAACCAAGTATTCACGTTGGAAATAATGTCCCAAAAAGAACCGCTGACAAGACGCTCCACAGTGAATGGAGTTATAGAATACACAGCTCTAAATTACGATAAGGCAGAATGTAGGGCTAAACTGCAATGGGTTTTGGAAACTATCGCAAAATTGCAAGTTGCTATAGACCGTACAAATCTTACAAATTTTATAGAGTTATAGCCAAGCAAAGGATTTTTCCCCTTGCCACCAACGTCCTTTTTTCGCTTATAGCAAAACACAGTTTGACAGTTAAATGTTTTTGTTTATTGTTATTTATATTGCTTGTGCCTTATAAATTCACTGTTTTTGTTTATTGTTATTAGCTTAGTCATCAGACTAACTCCTTTTTTTGGTGGTATAAAAACTTTTGCTCTTTGGTAGCCTAAGTATAGGGTTATGGGCTGCCTGTATAGGCTCGCGGCTTATAGAGGAGGGGTTGGATATGGAAAAATTGGACAAAACAGACAAATATGAAGAGCAAATTCTGACAATGCTTAGCAGTGGGCGCATATCTGCCGATGATGCAACAAAACTGCTAAATTTTCATTATGATAGCGACAACAAAAAAGCCAAGGCGTTTTATAGCCTTATTAAGAAAGATATATCCGAAAAATTTCGTTATTTGATTACACTGGAGCTACCGGAAGAAGAACGGGAAAAAAATATAAAAAATGCAAAAAACATAAAAAACCGCTCCACAGCCCCCGGGGTAATGTTTGAATCATTTGAAACAACCCAAAAGGCGAAAACTCTGTCCTTAACTGCATATAACGGCCGCCTTAACGTTAACCAAACGATAAACGATAGTCTTTTGCTAAAGGTGGGTTACGAAAAAAAAACAACAAAAGCCGCAATTACTCTAACACATATAAACGACACTCTTTCACTAAACTATGATGAAAGGCATTTTGAAAACCTTTCTATAGATGCTATGGTGCCAAAACATCGGTTTGAAACTTTGTCACTGGGGGCGATTAATGGATATGTGACTATAAATTATCAACAGTAATGCCTTTGTAATAAAAATGTAGTCAAAATGACCAAAAATTTTAATGATTTTTGGTCATTTTGTGTTATTTTTATTGTGGAAAAATTTAAAGAAAAATGTTATAATTGTGGTTGTACGTTTTGAGAAATTGGTTTTGAGAAATCATAAGAATTATAATTGTTGTTTTGACTTGTGAAAGGAATTTTAAAAATGCTGAAAAGATTTATTGCAAGGTTAATGGTTTTCATTTTTGTTTTTGGCTATTTTGCGGGGATTGCGGGGCAGATGCAGGTGTTTGCAAATGCACCTACCCTAGAGATTCGCACGATTGACCGAATGGAGTCGGGGACTCTTACCCCTGCCCCGATGGTTCAACCGAGACCTTCCTCGGACAACCCGGCTTTTGAGCCATTCCGCACCCATGCTTATGCCGTTACCGGGAATTTGGGGTCGCACGGCACATATCATGAACTGGAATTTATTTTGCTACCCGTTACTGCTTTGGGGAGGCATGTTTTAACGATCAACATGGATAACACTGTTGCGTACGCACAGCTGTGGCGTTACGATGCTACTACGGGCAATCGCGAGCTTGCACCTATCTCCCATATCCACATGGCTCCCGATCCAAACGATATGCTCACGCTTGACGCATTTTTGGAGATGCAGGTGGCAGCTATTCCTCCTGGCGAAAACTGGGAAGTGGTATATTATGAACCCGCTGCCGGCGGTCCCGGTGAGGTTACGTTTAGGTTTCAAGAAGGGCAAGGTTTTTCTTTCCGCTCTAATGGGGTGGATTATCATATTAGGTTAAGCGATGGGGCTATTGTTAACGGCCCTCCTGCCGGTTCACTTCAATTTGCTGCTCAAGCTATATCACTTCAGCAAGGTTTCATACCAGGCTATATACATCAGTTTATTCTTAGAAGCGTTGCAAGCGGTGCTCCTGGTGTAGCTGTTGGAACTGTAAGTATTGAACGTTTTAATACAGGTATTACCGGTCCTGACGGCATGGATTTTAACAGTGGCATTAGCATAATACCTTTTGCTAATATAGAAGAAGATGCCGCTGGTGATTTTCCTATTTTTGATACAGCCAACCGTCGCTACAGAATTATTAGCTATGAAGACAGAATATTTCACAGCAGGCATTATCTTCATTTTGACGGAGGGAACGCAGGTTTTCCGGACGACCCTACTCGTCCGCCATTTACCCCAACCCCCGGACGCCCAACTGTCGGCCCCGCTCTGGAGTACAACGAGTTTCCTCGCTGGCCTGCCCAACCGGACGAAGGGCTAGGGTTAAGGATAGAGTTTGAGGTTCCCGGAGTTGTTGAAGGTGCTGACCCGCTACCGCCTGGTGCGTTGCCGGCTATCGTTTATTTTGAACCCATCGATGGGATAGGCTCTCAAGGCGGTTTTCTAATAAATTTCGCAGATATTAGATACCCTGATATAACAACGCCTGTTGTTGCCGGTGTTGCACCTCCAACTTTAGCACATTACGGCTTCACAGACCAAGGCAATGTGTATTTGTATGTGTTGGTTCCGGCGGATAGCCCGTTTTTGCCAGGGATATTATATTCCCCCTCCGCTTCTTTTATAGGATTGAATAATATCAACACCTTGGATATTAGAGCATTTAACACTCACATTGAAGGCGCTTACACACTGCCTACATTTAGAGTGGTTATGATAAATGGCTTTCGTTATGTAGAAATAGATACATTTAACACTTTTGGTGAGTATATTTTGGCGGAAAGTATTTTCCCTCTTTCCCACTTTACACCAGGGCAAGCTACCCTTTCTCGAACAGGGGTTGTAGACGAAGATGTGGAGACTGTGCGAATTCCCCTAACAAGCGACGCAATCGGTCCAAACAACGAAGGTGTTTATTTGCAAGTGTTTTTTAGACCCGGCCCTGTGGGCTTTAGTGCTATAGGGGCTAGTGCTGGTGTTTTGTTAAACCCTGCCACCCGAACGGACGGGGCTTTCCCTGTGCTACGTTCTCAAATATTACAGTTTGTTGGCTCTCCTTATGATATTTCACTGCTTACACCGAGCATTTTTACTGTGCTTCCTGTTCCGCCGGGGCATACACCGTTGCAAGGGCAAACAGACCGTGGTGAAGTAACTCTCGAGCTAACATGGGATATTGGCGGCATTGTATCTAACATTGTAAACTTGTTTGATCGTTATGCAGATATGTATGACCCGGATTTCCCCCACGGATTTTTGGATATATACTACGATGTAAGCTGGAGTTTAAACCCATACCTAATAGAGCCGGAGGGAACGTTTGTACGTATACGAGCCCGTATTTTTAGGGAAGAAGAATTAATACCAGGAGATATTCCTCCTCCTTTTTCCGTGATATATGAGCTTGTTGATCGCTCAACGAATCCGCCGCATGATGATGGGCTAGATGACAACACCGATATGAACGCGGTGCTTGTGTACCCCCTTGGACCTACAGAGCTGCTGACCGGACCGGGAGGGGTTCATATAGCAATGGTACATTTGCATGTGCAAACGATACACGAAAACGCAGACGGTGGAACAATAGCTACACTGCCCGGGATTGGACCACTAGTACCTCCTAGAGCTTTTAGGTTTCCGGAAATTTATTTTTTGAACATTGGGCCAATATACATGACAACCGCCGGAGTTGAGGGGATGCCTAGTGCATCTAATTACCACAGCTTTACCCTTAGCGAATTTGATGTTATGCAAGTACCTTCCCCGCAAAATTTGCGAGTGGCTAACGAAACCACAACGTCTGAACTGTTGGGAGATGATGAGGATCGCATATCATTTGACCTTATTTGGGATATGCCGTCCGAGCAAATACGCGACTTTTTGTTATATTCCCATGGGCTTTTTAGCCCCGCTTTCACACCTGAAGCTCTTGAGCGGTTATTGGAAATGTTCGATATTTACATGAATATCTATATTTCCCAAGACGAAGAGCTTATGACAGGGAGCTTTGTGGAGACAAACGACGCAGATTCGGCAAGCGAAAACCCGCCCCCGCCGAGAATGGCTGCACGACACGGATTAGCCACTGTCGTAGACTATATAGAGTACGATGGTGTCGGAAATACACTGTTTTTCTCTGAAATCAGACAGGGTGTTACCCCCCTTATGGTTGGAACGCAGTACGCAAGAGATGTATTGCGACAAGATGGCAGTATTATAGCAATTACGGGTGTTCCGATGCCGGAAGCACAATGGGAAAGCATCCTAACATCTCCTTTGGCAACGGCGTTAACACCTTTTACTATTACATATACATTGGACGGCTTAGACGCTAACCAACAATACTTTGTTTTTGTGGATTTGGTAATAACACAGCGAGATTTGGACACAGATTTTACTGATTATGCCGCATCGCTCTTGTCTAGCTTGGTTGGTGTTACACTGCCTGGCCACAGAGTACCACCGGACGGAGTTGACCAAGAACCGCCCGCACCCGAGCTGTGGATAGTAGAGGACAGCATTACTTTAAACGCTGCCACTGTTGCATGGTACAGGGTAGATGGAGCAACAATACCGGAAGGTTTTGAAGAAACTATCGAATACGAGATTATCCGTATAAGAGATAATCAAGCAACAGCTGCCGATCAGTTAACGGCGTGGCTTAACAACCGCGCACCTTTTGGCACTGTTTGGGGTACGGTAGATCACCACACAGACATTTTTGCTTTCCGTACAGAGGGGGACACTTTGCAGGAATGGACAGGCACGGCTTTTGGACCGCTACTGACACCGCCGCAGTTTGTGTTTGACCCTGCTAACCCAATAAATATCACTGACAACACACTTGCATCTAACACGCTGTATTTTTACTATGTGCGTGCAATCCGCACCGTGCTGGATGGGGATGGAAACGTTGTAGCTGTAACATGGTCTGTTTGGAGCCACATTAGTGTTACAACCGATATTGTAGCGGCTCCTCGCAACCTGCTGGTAGCTAGCTACAGAGATGACTATGACCGCCAAACAGAGGTGATGATTACCTTTGAAGCACCGTTGCCCTTTGCCACATTTGCTACGGAGCTTGGCACAAACTTTGTTTTGCAATATCAGATCATGATAGATGATGGGCAATGGCCGCCCCACCTGGTCGCAAACACAATGCGTAGCGAGTTTTTGATAGAACACGCACAGGCTGTGCCGGACGAACCGTTTTGGACGCATTTCCTGTACCATATATACGGCATTACCCCTGGGCGTATACATTTTGTTCGGGTGCGGTTGGCAGAGCTGGACGAAAACGGCAACCCCATAAACTTCTCTATGTGGTCGAATACAGCCACATGGCTTGCAGATACAGACCCGACCCTAAACGAAGAAGAACGGCTAATAGACGACTGGCGTAGACATCTGCTAAATGAACTGCACCGTATGCTTATATCTCCGTATTGGATAATGCGTAATGACCCAATGGCGTTTAGCGTGATCCTTCGTCCGAGCCTGTTTGATGAAATGATACTCACAAGCCACGGTAGCCAAATTATACTACCGTTTATAATGGCTCCGCAAACGTCGTTTTATATACCCGCATCTGTTTTTGTGCAGGCTCACAATGCAGATCTGAGCTTTGTTATACCGGCTCAACAAATGACAATAACAATACCGCACGGTGCGGTAGATATAAATAACAATCAAGCAATGCTTAGTGCAGGCGGTGCAGTACGCAACCACGAGATTAGCGACTATCTTGTGCGTGTAAATGTTGACTGGCAGCTACTGCAAGAGGTACACGGTCAAACCACAATAACCCCTGTGGCAGACATTGGTATTAGTGTAATTGCTTCAGACGTAAATTTGGTAGCGTGGGAGGCTGTGGCGTTGGAGGCTCTTATAGACCGTATAGATGAGCTAACAGCACTGGATTCCCGCTATTTTGCCACTATAATAGACGGGATAAGAAGGAGCATGGCACAAGAACCCGGCGGCACCAACTTTGCACTGGCTCGCTCTGTTTTAGACATATTGGAAGAAGCGGAGCGTAACTTCCTAAACGTTATTTTGGAAAACTTTATGAATGTGCGGGCTCAAAGAGCACCTTTCCCTGTGCAGTTTGACAGAGCAATATTGTTGCAGGTTAGAACAGGGGATGGCACAGCCTCCATCACTGCGTTTCAGTGGGTAACGGCTTTGTGGGCAGAAGTTGCAACCACGTTTGACAACGGCCGCGGCATAATGGTATCTGCACCCGGTGCGTTTGTGTTTGCCGGTCGGGTTATAGATATACCCAATCTAACCGGAATGCCGGGTAGCGGGCAAGCAATAGGCATTGTGGCTCGCCACGGTCTGGACGACTTTTTTGGACCAGGCACGATAGATACAAACGATACTGCCACAAGAGCAATGTTAACAGAGAGTGTGGCACGTATGCTTGGAGCGCCAAGGGGTACACCAAACGCAAACGCTTGGTTGCGCAACAACGGTGTTAATCTGCCCCCGGGGGCGGCAACAGCCCCAATATCCACACAAGAAGCACTCCATTTTGTTATGGTAGTGTATGAGGTGCAAACGGGAACACGAGCTGAAACGATACGTATCACAAACTTTGGGCTAACAAGCAATTTGCAGGGGTTAAACCCAACGTTTGCAACTAGCTTTAGAGCGGCTGTAGAGCTTGGTTTATACACAAATATAAACTTGCAACCAACAGCAACAGTTACCATAGGGGGTCTGTTAGATATACTAACGGCACTGGACACACTGATAGGGCTATAGGAGGTTTAAAACATGGGAAACCCTTTTAAAAAAATCAAAAAAATCACGGCCTTTGTTTTGGCCTTTGTAACTGCATTTGGTGTAATGCCACTGCATATGATATTTGCTAACCCTCAAGTGCAGGTTGCCTCTGTGTCTATAATGGACACAACGGGGCCTCTAACCCCTTTGGGCAATCCATATAACGTAACTTTTGGTTGGGTTTATACGGGACCGACCGCGGATACGCCGGGTACGCTACCGGGGGCTACTGGCACTCACGGAGCAGTCGGTTTTGATGTTCTTTGGCGAAATGCTTCTGTTCCGGGTCAGCCTTTTACTTGGAGGACAGATGATGTAGGACCTCTTATTAGAGCCGCCCATGAACCTGTTGTTGTCGGACAGCAAAATTACGCATTTAACTGGCCAACAAAGGGGATGCAATCAGGTAGCATATATGCTTTTGTTGCTGTTCCTTACCATTTTCATATAACTAATATAATGGAGGATGGCGTAGTTGTAGGTCAAGTGCTTGAAGTTATTACCCCTTCTACTGATGCTAACCCCCAAGCATTATACCTTACCGATATAACGGTAGATTTAACCCAAGGGGCAACAGGCGGTATTCTTGTAGAGTGGGATAACCCTCTGTTTGACGGAACGCCTGCATTTGAAAACTTTAGACTAGACTTTAGACCGGAAGGTGGAACGTGGACAAACGGACCCATGGTTAGCCAAACTGCCGCTACTGCCGTGGGTGTTAACAGGCTAAGTTTTGAGCTTCATCACCAAAACTTGCAACCAGGGTTTACTTATCACGTGCGGGTAATGCCGTTTGTGGGTACAACTCCACTTAACCAACTGGAAGCATCACTGCCCGCCAGTCAGGTTGCACAACTACCAATAGACGGTATTCTGCGTCCGTTTGCTTTTAGCGGTAGAGAGTACACAAACGATGCTGAAACCCCCTTTAGGATAGATCCATTGCTATTTGGAACCCCTATCGGGTTGGATAGTTTAATGCTAAACTGGGGTATGCCCTCTGTTCCGCCTTTTAATGTGGAGCGGGTAGAAGTTTTTGTTATGTACAGCGACCCAACAGAAGACCCCGACTTTGCTCCAATACACAATTTAAACGCAAGGCTTATCCATTCCGTTAGTGGTGCAGGTGCGGGAAATGCCACAAACTTTTTGGTGGAGAGTACCCCTTACTGGCCGCCTAACTGGCCTGTATGGTTTGTTGTGCGGATATACGTTACGCCCATGGGTGGCGGCCCGGAAACATATTTTCAAACAAATATTGTGGAATGGGATCCTTCTTTTAACGCCTTTGCGGCATATGCCCCCACAATACGCAACGTAACCCACGATTATCCGCCGCTCGGGCTTTTTATAGACTGGCTTGCTTTTACACGATACCACTACAGAGAAAGCGACGATCTGCACCCCCCTGCCGGAATGCACGACGGTCGCCCGGTGATAATAGACAAAGACGTGATTTTCCACGTATACATAACAGATGAAATAGCTAATTTGGGAATCCCGCAGCTACAACCGGTGCAATCTATAATGGCAGGTGAGCTAATCCCCAACATGACCGACAATAGTGTTGCGGGAATGATACCGGAATGGATTTACACAAATGTCGGGCCTTTTACCGAGTTTATGAACTCGTCATTGGAAATGCTGCCGTTGCAAGATAACACAATATATTACATTAGGATAATAGCAGAAAGACCTTCTGCACCAATAACGCCACCGCCCGCCCCCACAGGGTTTCGTTACTCTCAACCGGCGTATTCCTCCTATTACATACCGCCATTGGACCCATTGTTGCTTATACCGCAAATGGTGCCTGTGCGTATAGCCGAAGAAAACGGCGTGCGTATGGTAGGTTACGATGACATTACAATACAATGGAATCTGCAATGGTACGAAGCGTTTGACACAGCAACCCAACGCTGGCACGATATTGTTGGGGTAAACGCCGCCGGCGATTTGGTCTTTGGCAGTGCCGCTCTCGGTGGGGAACACGTGCGGTTATGGGAGCTTAACCCACAAACCATGGATTTGGCAGCAGCAACCGCTTTTGTTGTGGCGGAGCTTGGGCTAACCGGTATTTCTGTAGCTGCGCTGACCCTGCGCCATATGGATGTGTCTAATACCGACATCACGTATGAGATTCATGTGGTGCAATATCAGGCAATGGATGCTGTAGGGTATTCGGCATATTTTGATACAATTAATGAAAACCCTGCTCTTTGGACAGATATTGGCAGAGGAACACCCGGGGCTGTAGCCGGAACGGGAGTGCCGCCAAACCACCATAACCACGCAGTAACGGGGCTAGACGGCAATACATCTTATGTTATATTTTTTAGACCCGTTGACCCCCGCATAGAGGACAGCCAGCGACACGCTTGGTATCCCATGTTTGTGAGTGCCACAACGCTAATGGAACGTCCGGCACTGGAGATACAACCGACCGTGCCGATAATAGAAGTTGTAGATGTTGGCGACACTTGGGTGGAGCTGCGTTGGAACGGTTCTTTTGAACTCGGCTATGAACTCTATTACAGTGAGCTATTGCTTGACTGGCCGGAAGGTCCCGGGCGTATTCCCATTACAAACGCCATGATACAAGCGGAGGGTAGAGAGGAAAACGGTTTTATTTACTTTACCGTGCATGGGCTGTTCCCGCAAACCCCGCACCATTTTTGGATACGTTCCTTTGTGGGTGAAGGGGCAGATTTAACGTTTTCTGTTTGGTCTAACCCCGTTACGGCTACAACGTTGCCGATACAGCCTCCTGCTCCGCCAACCGCCATCAGCCTTGCTCAATCAAGCAGCCTTGCCGCTTTTAACGTAGAAAACGGCACCGATCTAACCCACGGTGATCCCCCATCAACTTTGATATTGGAGTTTGGGCGTATTTTTGCAGACCTTAACAACCCAACACCGGGGCCGGAGCAGCTGTGGTATGAGGTAAGCGGCGGGGAAGCCACATGGTTACAAAGCCCTAGCTTGCTAGCCACATTTATGGCTATGTTTGAAGAGCTTGTGCCAAACAGACGTTATTATGTGCGTGTTCGTACCGTTCTTACCGTTACCCGCGGTGCTGAACCCGGCACACTGTACAGATTTTATAGCTACATAATGCAAGTTAGCGACACAGACGACTTTTTGGACGCAATAGAAATACAGCTACCCGGCAGGATAGGCACAGAGGAAATCCCCGGGCAGCTAATATTTGCACTAAGCCCCTGGAGCCAAACAGAATCTTTCTTTACCGGAATGACCGACGAGGAATACGACGGCGATGTGAATGAAGACTGGTTCCCGTTGCCTGACCAAGATTTTGAGTATATTCACGCTTTCCCCGGTATTTTGACATACCGTTTCCGCTCCAACCAAATAGGGATGGACGGCAACCGTGACAACCAGGTAGACCAGCGGTTTATTAGTAGATTGGTGCAAAATCGCACTTTTAACTTTGATATATATGTTGGTAGCTGGGGACCGTTGCCCGTGCATACCCGTATTGTAGAAATCCCCTTTGGGATAATAGAAGCATTTGACCAACGGCAAATCAACATGGTTATAAATGCGGGCAACTTATTGTTAACCATACCGTACAACAGCCTTATAAATGCACAGGTGCGGGCAATGCCCGGGTTGGATCGTTTTACGCCTGTGTTTATAACCCTAAGCGAGATAAACGCACCCCTAACCGGTGCAGGGGCGGGGTTGACCTCTACACCACAGCACCTTTCCGTAGAGTTTGGGCGTGGGTTCAACACCGTAACCTTGGATGAGTTTAGCAGACCGGTACGTATGCAGATGACAATGCCTACTGATCACCATCCAGCTAGCGGTAGCATATCAGGTTACATGTACACCGCAAACACAGGCGGTTGGCAGCGTGTGGCATCCGATTTCACACCGCCAATGGCAAACCCTGCTCTACCGACCATAGGGTTCCCGGAACCTCATGTTAGCTTTAGCACATGGCAGTTGGGCTCGTTTTCTGTTATTAGTACCCCAAGCGCCCTTGCGGCACCCGGTCAGCTTACCACCGGGGCAATGCAAAGAGTAAACGCACATCTGCACATTACAGATTTGGGCATATATAACGAGCTGTTGCCAATACACCCCAATCAGCTTAACCAGCTGTTGGCGGCTGTAGCCAGGGCAGACGCTAGCGTGTCCGTGAACACCCCTATCGACCAAGCCACATTCCAAAGCCTGGGACGTAGCGGCATGTTGGTGAGCGGCGATACCGTAACCCGCCAAGCCGGTATATCATCGCTGGTGC
>JGI24700J35501_10930834_pt1 | contig 26549 bp, 34 predicted proteins | sample TergutTh196P1_FD_35501 | JGI IMG/M metagenome (IMG submission 35501)
GTAAGTTTGTGCAAATTCTTAAAGGTCAAGCTGTCAAGTTTGGTACAACGGTTGTAGAAATACCTCGGTTCTATCCGTCAAGCAAAACCTGCTCTAATTGCGACCATAGGCTTGAAGAACTACCATTAAATCAACGTTCGTGGGTTTGTCCTAATTGCGGTGTGGAACACGATAGAGATTTTAACGCCGCAACTAATATTTTAAGAGTAGGGGCATCTACTCTAGGAAGAGACATTGTCAGACAAGCCTTTGCTTGCTAATGTCGTTTGTATTCTTGAATCCCCTTGCTTTAGCTATGGGGAGTATGTCAAGATGCTTGCAATTATCACAGCAGTGCAACCGTTCTTCGTAAACTCGTCTAAGTCTAGCCATTGAGTTATTCCCCTTTCATACTTCAATTATCCGCAGTTCTACCTGCCCGCCGGCCCGCCTGTCGGCGGACAGGCAGACAGGTCTATTACCGTTTTGCGGTTGCCATACTTGTTGAAGTTCATGACAAACTCCCCTTTTTAGGGTTAAAGCCGCTTTTTCTTAATGTTTCGTAAATGAATCGCCGCCCCTCTTGTGTCCACCTTGTTATAATTGCGGCTTTTCCTGCCCCGGCAGGCGGGTGGGTTGTTTTGCTGTCGGTGTAGCCATTTCCTCGGTGCTTTACGCATAAAATCCATTGGTTATTTTGTTTGTATTGCACTTTGCACACCTCTAACAGTTCATTTAATTGTTGACCTGTCATTTCGTAATCAGCGGCGATTTGCGTTATTGTTACCGTGTTTGGGCTTGCAAGCACCTTGTCGGCATATTCAGCTTTTGGCTTTAGTTCGCCTATTTGGGCAGTTAGTTCGTTAATTTTGTTGTGAGATATTTTTAACGCTCTCGCCATGATTAACTCGGGGCTATTCCATTGTTTTTCTACCTCTATGAAATGTTGTCGGGCTTGCTTGCCACGTTCGCTGTTTTGCAACATTGCTATTTCTTTGGCTACGTCAATCTTGATTGCGTGGTCAACCATTTTTCGCTGTCCGCCAAACGCTGTGCCGTCTTGGACAAAAATGTCCGTTGCGGTAAAATCAATGTTTTCTGTAAATCCTTTTTGTGCCATGCGATCGAACCACTTTTTGTACGGAGTTTCAATCTCCAAAAATTTGTGTAAGGCTCTTCCGCTTATTATTGGACTTTCGCCCTTGTATGTTACTTTTAGTAGATTGTTCATGTTGTCTACCTCTTTCTATAATTAGTTTCTATTTCTGTGCCTAGCCAATTCCCAAAAATTTCTAAATCTTGGTGTGGCATTTTGGAGTGTGCTAATTTGTCAATGTCCACATCTCTTATTACAATGGCTTTTGTTGGGCTATTTGGCACTGTGATTTTTTTTAATTCCACCTCGCATGATGATAACGAGTTTTTCTTTAATTGCTGTTTCGCACGAGCCGTTGGATTTTGATTTCCAAATTTTAGTGCAAGTGCAACATCTTTCAAAATCACCCATATTTCGCCGTTGTACTCTCTCCAGCGGATTTGTTGCTTGCCATAGTGCGAAATGTACCATTGTTCACTTTCAAATTTTTTTGTTGCCATTTCTAACCACCACATAAATGATAACTCGCTTTTTGTCCCCTTATTGAGTGCATATTCACAATCATATTCCCGCAAAAGATAGCAAAGATAATCGACAAAGATATTATCAGAGTGTTTGTCAGCTATTGTTAGAGCGTTATCGGCAGTTAAAACAATATACTGCTTGTATTGCTTGCTATTTTCGACGGTGTTCGTTTTAACCGCTTTTGTAGGAAATTTGTTTATTATGAGCATTTCTAACGTGCCTTCATATTTGTATCGCTTAGCTATATCCTTTGCAACAATGTAAATTTCGTGCCCCCACTCCAGTAAACGAATAGGCGAGTGCTTTCCAATGTAAATTTCGCGTCCCCACTCCAATAAGCGAATAGGCGAGTATTCTTGCAAGATTGCAACTTTGCAATCTATTTTTGGTGCAATTTGGCCCGCCTGCCGAGCGGGCAGGCATACGGGCAGGGCAGGCTGTAACTTTTCCAAGAAAAATTTTTGTCCCTTTTCAGTCAATACCGTTTGCGATGCCCATGCTTTTATTTCAAACAAACCCTCGCCCTGCCCCATATGATTTGGATTTGGCAATAATTTGCCGTTTTTGCGGTAAAGATAATTTTCGTCTACCAATTTTTGGGTAAACTCTCGTGGTGGTAAATTGCATTGTAGGGCTATTTCGCTAAAGCATTTTAGTAAATCAGTTACTTCGTCCTTGTCTGCCTTGACGTAACGATTATTTATTTTTTGCTGTAATTCAGCGTTTTTTTGCCGTTCAACTTTTAGGTTGTTGGCTAGTCGGATTATTGTATCGGGATTTAATAGCATTTCTTCCAACTCTATATTTGTCATGTTATACGTCTCCTCTCTTTTTTCAACTGCCTACCCGCCCAAATGCATTAGTATTAGCATTAAAAATGCGATAGTCGGCACTGTTAGTATTGTTATTATTGCAAGCCAAATTTTTAGTAGTTCCTTGCGTTCTTCACAAACTCTTCTGTTTCGTCTAGTCGGCGGATAATGATAGCATTCTTCACAGTTTTTTTCACCCCACCGTTCCATTAAACCTAGTCGGTGTTGTTCTGATATATCTTCGTTTTGCTTGGGGCAACATTCGCAAATAATGTGATCGTCATACCTAAAATCCTTGTGATGTCGCCAGCTTGTGAGGAAATGGTATTTTTTCAAGTTGATTCTCCTTTCGCCTGTCTTCAATTTTGAAAGTTTTCAGTATCATTCTCATTTTTTCACTCCTTGTGTACGGTGTACCGTAAAGTTTACTAGGTTTCTTTTGCTTTTGTTATTCACGGTACACCGTTTTGTGTTTGTGGTACAGCGCTGTGCTATTCTCGGTACACCATGATACTTTTTCATTGTTGTTCTCCTTTTCTATCCTTGCAGGTACATTCTTGTCTATCACGTATCTTCTGTAATTCATTTCGATTGGTTTGCATATACGGACACCAATCACATTCCGCCCCTCCTACTTTAACCCCGATAAAACCGTGGTAAACCGCAACCGCCACAATACTAACCACTCCCAACGGAAATGCGAACAGCAACGTCATTAGCAGTTTGACTACACTCGCTACACTAAGTTCATTAAACATCGGCATATCTTCCATTTTGCCGTCAAGCCCCGTTGTCCACAAAATCGCTAGATAAAGTGATGTAATCGTTGTTATTACTAGGTAAATCGCCATTTTATCACTCCTTTGGGTATTTCTGTAACTTTAATCATTTCAAATTTTTGAATCCTTAAATCGCTCTATTAGGCTACTGGCGTGTTCTTGGATAAATCTAACCATGCTGTGAACCGTTAAACCCTGCTCTTCAGCCCAAACGTTAGCCATTGTATAAACCGATAATAGCCTATTGAACACTTTCACGGTGTCTTGCTTGGAATATTCTGTTGATTGCAAAAATCGCTTTAGTTCGTATTCGTCCGCTTTTTCCAAAATTTCCCGCAAATCCTGCTTAATTGCACTTAATTCAGCCGACTTGCCCTCAACTTCCCTAATTTTCGCCGTTTGTTTATAGTCTGCGATAAATTCACGCAATACATCAGCTGTAGTTTTGCCGTCCGATTCGCAATTTGTCCGAAACTGCTCCCACACTTCATGCTCAACTTTGATAGTTTTCGGTATCATTCCCATTTTCCTCACTCCTTAAATTCGGTAAACCGTGAAGTTTACTAGTTTTCTTGCACGGTTTACCGCTTAACATTTGGGTAAACTGTGAAGTTTACTAACTTTCTTGCATGGTTTACCACTTAATATTTTAGCCATGCACCATATTCAAAAATTTAGTATACTGCTCCAAAAACAGCAATTTTACCGTACCTGTCGCACCGTTGCGGTGCTTAGCAATTATCAATTCCGCCACGCTTGGCTCTTCGGTTTCGGGATTGTAATATTTATCTCTGTACAGAAACGCCACTATATCGGCATCTTGTTCGATTGCACCGCTTTCACGCAAATCAGACAACTGCGGACGTTTATTTCGCCGCTGTTCAACCGCTCGGCTTAACTGGGCGGCTACTATTATTGGCACGTCCAACTCTTTTGCAAGTGCTTTCAAACCTCGTGAGATTTCCGAAATTTCTACTTGCCGATTCTCATATTTACGTTGAGACGACGATTCCATTAGTTGCAAATAATCAATTATCACAAGTCCCAAATTTTTCTCAATTTTCAGTTTGCGACATCTCGAACGCAGGGTATTTATCGTTATTGCTGGCGTGTCGTCTATAAAAAGCGGAACATTGTACAAATTCTCTATTGTTCCAACTAGCCGCTCCCAGTCGGAATCGTCCAAATCTCCTGCCCTGTATTTACTTGCGTTTACTCGGCTATTTGTACAGATTATGCGGTTCGTCAGCTGTTGACTTGACATTTCTAAGCTAAATACAGCTGTTGGCACTTGTCTTAATGCGATATTTTCTGCCAAATTCAGTAAAAATGCCGTTTTCCCTATGCTCGGACGTGCACCAATCAAGATTAAATCTGATTTCTGCAAGCCCGCTGTTATTTGGTCGAGGTCTATAAATCCCGTTTCTATGCCTGTGTATTGGTTTTGAGCGTTGGCTCTGTCGTTTGCTTTGTCTAAGGATTCGTTGATAAGTTCGCCAAAAGGTGCATATTTAGCAGTTTTTTGAATGGACAGTTTGAAAACCCCATTTTCCGCCAAATTTAGCAGTTCATCTATCGTTCCCTCTGCCGAGTAGCTTTTTTGCTGTAATTCTTGCGTTAATTTTATCAAGGCACGAGTTTTTGCTTTGTCGGAGATTATTTTTGCGTAGGATTCAGCGTTTGTATAGCTTGCATTTATTAGATTGCTAATATAGGCAAATCCGCCGATTTGTTGGTAAACGCCCTGTTCTGTTAGCTGATTGCCCAATGTTATCGTATCTACTGGCTTGTTGGCGTTGTGCAAACTTACTATTGCGGAGAAAATAGCGGCGTTTTCAGGTTGATAAAAATCTTCCGCTTGCAAATATTCGGCGGCGGTGGCGATTGTTTCGTTGTTTAATAGCATACTTGATAAAATGGCTTGCTCTGCCTGTTTGTCGTGCGGCGGAATCTTCATCAGAAGTGGGTTATCCATTTCGCCAATTTTGTTGGAATTTTGCACCTGCCCGCTAGGTAGGCGGGTAACGTTGTCGCCCTGCCCGCCTTGGTGGGTTGGCATTGTGTATGATGTATTGTGTATACTGTTAGATTTTTTTGTGGGACTGTAAAATTCTCGGCACGTTGAGATTGCTTTGTTTATTGTAGCGGTGCGATAATCTTCACGCTCCCATTTTTCACGGTATAATGCCGATTGTCGGAATAATGCGTCAATTTCGGCAAAATCGCCTTGGCAATAAAAGGCTAGTTTGTTGCACAGCGTTAAATCTGCACTACTGTCATCGTTGTTGCAACTGCTTATGTCGCCGTTGTCGTATAGGGCTATAAATTCTCCGCCGTTTTTGGCATTTCTTGCTATGTTTAGTACATCGATGTTGAGTGGCTGTGCTATTGTGTTTGTTACACGTTGCACGTTTTTTAATGGATTTGTCTGGCTGAGCGGCTTTTTCATATATTTATCCAAAAATTGTAACAACTGCAAAGTTTGGTCGGTAATGTTCAACGAAGTTACCGCATCGCCTGTGTAGGTAAAATATCGGTTGGTAAACTTTGAGATGTAGCATTCAAGCCCATTTTGTGGGTTTTTTTGGTAATAATCGCCGTGTAATTTGTTGTCGGTTTGCGGCACTTGCGAAATATCACAGGTAAATATTATGTGATAACCGCCGTTTGGGCTTTTTTCGGCGTAAGTGCCTTTGAACATTTCCAATATATTTTGACTTTCTTGCAATTTTGCGGGGTCGCCTTTTATGTCAATATCGATTCCACATAATCCTAGACATTCGTCAAACATAAAGCCTAAGCCGCCGCCGTATTGATTTTTGGCTGAGTCGGCAACTAGGAAGTTACTCCATGTGCTACGGTCGTTTGATTTGGCAGGGTAGCCCGTTTTGGCGTTTATTGGGATTTTGTTATTTTCACGGCGATTCCAACATACCCATATAGGGTATTCTTTGATTTTTAGCATTTCTGTACCCGCTTTCCGATTTTCCACAGGCTTTTGCCGTGTGCCACCAAAAAATCTGCTATGGCTGGCTCTGTGCCGCTGTTTTGCTCAACTAAAAATTTGTAGATTTTTGCACCGCCACTTTTCAAATACATTCTGAAGTCCAATTTGTGCCGTTTGCAAAACGTGTAATAATTTTCTAAACCTCTGTAACTCATGTTGTCAACTCCTCTTTATGGGTAATGTTAAATAATTCGTGTGTACCGTCCTGCAACGCCAACTCTTCGTCAGACATTTCATAGCCCACACCGCTCAACAGTTCATACAGCAAATTTAATTCGGTGTCGTTTTCGTAATTATACGAGTAGCCAAAATACATATTTCTATCTCTTTCAAGCCGTAAATAAGTAACCGTAAACATCAACTGCATTGTTGTCATATTATCAAGGCTTAAAACACGAAGTCTTGCACTCGCATAACTTTCCCTGCCCGTCTGGCAGGCGGGTGGTTGTTCTTCCTTTGGAATATTGCTATTATCAAGTTCCCAATCATACGGAAGATTTTCAACACCGATAAAATTTTCAAAAATTTGTTTATCCATTTGCCCCAAATTTTGTGCAAATACTGGCATTGCTACTTTTTCAATTTTTTCCCTGTTGTCGCCGTAAAATCCACGAAAATCCTTTGCGAACGCCATTCGCAAGTTGTAACATTTTTTTGCTAATTCTTGCAACTGCTCACGGCGGTGCGTTTCGGCTTGTTGTTTTGCTTGCTCGGCGGTTTCAATTTCAACTTCATCGTCAACATCGGGCAAATCGGATTTTTTGTTATATAGGAAAATGCAGTTGTTATCGTCGATTTTGTAGTAATATTGCACGGTTTCAGTATCTTCGGGCGGTTCAAAATATTCATATGCTCTCGATTTGTGTTGGAACGATTGGTATAAGTGCAAATCGTCTTCGTTGTCCGCAACACGGGCAAACTTCTGTATTTTTGCCAAAACTTCTGAACGCATTTTGTCAGCTTGCTCCTGCTCGATTGCATCTCGTAAACTCCAATTAAAATTGTGCGTTCCGATAGTTTCCAAAACTTTATTTTTTAGTGTAATGTCGGTTATTTTGTCCAGTTCGGCGTAATCGGATAAAGTTGCCCCTCTTTCGGCGGCTTGCTGTAACTTGGTTTGGTCGAGAGCGGCTATTTTTTTGCGACTGCGAATCGTCGTTTGCGAAAGTCCTGTTTGTTCGGCTATGCTTGCTACTGTTTCGCCCAAATCTAGCATTAACTGGATTCCTTGGGCTTGTTCGATTACTGTTAAGTCCACACGTTGCATATTTTCTAGCAACATTGTCGCTAGTTGTGTTTTTTCGTCCATTTCCACAACTGCACATGGAACGGTTTCTAGCCCTGCAAGTCGTGCCGCCGCAAGTCGCCTGTGTCCGATAATTACCGTGTAACCTTGGCGGTTAGCGGTTATTGAGCTATTTCGCCAGTTGCTATCGTCCTCTTTTAAGGTAGATTTTACCACCGTTAAATTTTGGAATATTCCGCTTGTAGCAATACTTGCGGCTAGTTCCGTTAAATCCCCTAAATTTTTTCTTGGATTGCTTGGGTGCGGGATTATTCTGTCGATTGCTATGTTTTCAATCATTGTAATTCTCCTCTCGGTTAAGCGGTGCGATAATTTTTTTCTTTTGCAAGCCCTATATTTTCTACGTAAACTCCTGCTAATTCGCTGATTCTCCCACCGATTGCCTCGTCAATTTGTGTAACTTCGCTTAAATACAGTTCCGATGAGATTATTGTCGGCTTTTCGTCATTGTAGCGGTCGTTTATTATTTCAAAGGCAAGCAGAATATCTGCCGTTGTCGGCAATTTGCCTTGTTGTGTTTTGAAAAAATCGTCTATATAAAGGACTTCAACATTTTTTAGCGGTTGCACAGCTGTATAATATTCAAAATCGTTGTTCACAATCGCCTTTATTTTGCGTGTTTCACTCAACCACGGCATATATTTTACCGATTTGCCTTGTGTTAAAAAATAGCTTAACATTGCTGTGCAAAGGTGCGTTTTTCCTGCTCCACTTTGTCCGCCGATGTAAAACCAGACGTTTTCTTCTTCACAACAGTATTTTTCCGCTTTTGTTTTTAGTTTCGCTTGCCAATGTTCAGTCGTTTTGTAGTTATCAAAAATTAGTTTTGCGTATTTGTGATTGTTTAATCCGCTGTATCGCAAGCGTTGTTGGCGGGCTTCGTCTTCTAAAACTTTTGCTACTTCGATTTGCGAATAATTATCAGTAAATTTAGTAGATATTGCCCATTGTTGGTGCGGCTCTGTTGGCTCTGTACTCTGCATCGGCTTGCTCGATGGTTTGCCCGCCATTTCTTGTATTGTTGCCATTGGTGGTTTCCCCTTTCATTTTCATAAAAATTGTGTCGTAATTTTCTCGTAATCCGCTTGTACTTTGGATTGTTTTTCGCCAAAAATCATCTTCAAAGGCGAATTTTGCTAATTTTCTCAATTCTTTTACAGGACGTTTGTCCAATCGGATTGCTCTGTCGATATGCACACACCATTCTTGAAACTTGGGGTCGTTCTCCGATTTTGGGGCTTTTTTGTTGTTTGGGTTGTATTCAAGCACCTTCTCCATGACGTATTTTGTGCATCTGTATTCAATGCTGTCGGGCGGAAATACTTTTTTATCTTTTAGTTTTGTTTCTTTTTTGCCTACCCGCTCGGCAGGCGAGTCCGCCCTATCGGTCGGACGAGAGAGAGTTTTCTTATTTCCCTCGATATCGACTTCTTCTTTCGAGTCCACAATGGATAATCCTGTGGACTCAGAATCTTTTTCTCGAATATTCGAATCTTTGAAATGATTCTCTCTCGTCCGACTGTTTTCCGAAATTTGATTTTGGGCATTACTAATAAGCCTATCACCCACTAGGGAATATTTAGGTTCTATGCTGATGTTTGGCCTGCCCGTCCGGCAGGCGGGCTGTGTTGAGATGGCATTTTCTTGGATTTGCTTTGAGGTTAGCAACGAATATTTTTTGAAGATTTCTTGGTTGAAAAATCCAACCTTAACCGCCATATTGATTATTTCTCGTATTGTGCCACTTTTTACTTTGATTTCACTAGCAACACAAGATACAAGTTCTTCGGTAAACTCTATGTAATAACCAGTTTGATGTATTTTGCCCAACAGCGAGATTATCACGCCTATTGAACTCACTCCACAAGCCACTACTAGTTGTTGTACTTCCGATTTTTTCATAAAATTCACATCTAGCATATAGTTTTGCCCGACATTTCCTATCGGCATATGATTATTCCTTTCCACGATGTAGTACACCCTAGCCACGTATCTAAGCACCTCAACGTAAACACACTTTAGTACACCCTCGCCACGCATCTAAACACCTCAACGCCAACACGCCACAGCACACGGATTATTCCACGTATCTGTACACCCTAACATCAACACGTTTTAGTACACCGCTAACACGTATCTAAGCACCTTTACGCCAACACGCTTTAGCACACCGCTAACACGTATCTACTCACAGTTTTATTAAATAATATTTGTTAGTTATTGCATTTATTGCTGATACACTAATTGCAAAACTGTAACTTCTAAAGCTATTGCAACATTTCTATTCATTATTTCGTTAAACCGCCCCTGCCAACCAAGGATATTGGCGAGTTCCTTGAACGGAGTTTTCCGTACTCTTGGGGGTCTGCCTGTCGGCAGACAGGCTTATGGCACACGTGGGAATCGAACCCACTAGCTTACATTTGGCAAAAATCAAAGGAGGAGGTTTTTGTCTCTGCATGGAATTTCGGGAAAATCTTATTTCGTAAGCCACAACCCTAACCAAATTGCCCAAAATAAGGGAATTTATACTTTGAACAACTCAGACGTTGTTGTGTGCATTGCCTGCCCGCCGGGTAGGCGGGTAGGGGAGTTTTTCCCCTATTGTTTAATTCATATCGCCGACTCCAGTTTCCGAACTTCGTTATCTTTGCCGATATTCAGTAGCGTTCTAAACCGTTTCCGCCCTTTCGGCGTGATGAGCGTTTGCAAACCTGCTTTGACTTCATTCGCCCATTCCTTTGTTTCAAAGTAACCCCTTTGGATATATTCGGCACGTGGCTGTATTTTCTTTCTTTCATCCCGATAAAGATATTTTTGTAACAGCCAATTAATAAAATCTTTTTCTTTTATGCCAAATTCTTTGGCGGTTTCCCGCAAGCCTGTTAGTAGATGGCGATCAACTAACGTGTCATAATATTCGGCTTTTGGTTGCATTATAGCGTTATCTTTGGTTAGTTGTTCGTTTTGTTCGGCTAAGTCGGCTGCTAGGCGGAGTGCATCGGGCAAAGTTTGTGGTAAATTGTAGCCGCCTGTTTTTCGTATGCTTGGTAATACTTCGTGTGTTATCCAACGGCGAAATTGTTTTGCATTGGGTTTATCGGAGCGGAGTATTACGTTGTATAACCCCATTTCGTTGACAAAGTTCATTTTTATTGATTTTTGGGGGCTTTGTGGGTGGGGGGTATCAAATAGACCCACCTCATCATCCTCTAAACGTTCTAATATTTGCTTGTGGCCAGATATTCCCAACACACTGCATACGTCTTTTAATACCCACCACCTGTCTGCCGACAGGCAGGCGGCTCGCCATTTAGCATTACCGTGCGGATTTCTTTTTGTTCAAAATTGAACACTTGCAAATCTTGCATATTACCACTCCTCCTCGTCTGCGAACACCGTTACATCGGGCATAATAAACAGGTTATAATTTATTGTTGCTCGTTTGTAGTCCTCTGCTGTAGCGTATGAATCTAATGTCGGCTGAGGTTGTGCTACCCAGTTGTCAAGCTGTGTTTGGATTTTGGGTGCATCGTCTATAAAATACTTGCCGATGTACATATCGTGGGTATCGCCACCTACCATAGCAGCAGTTTCTAGCCAAAAGTGTATATGAGTATGGTCGCCCATCACTTCGCTACGAAATATTTTATTGGCAAATTTTAATAGCACTATGTCGTTGTTTTGTGTTTTTATTGCTCTCACATTTACCACCCTCTCTCTTTGGCTTTATTTGAGGGAGATCCACCTTGTCGGCGGGCAGGCGGAAAATCTCCCCCAAAGCCGCTGTCTGATTACCTAGTTAATGTACTTGCTAAATATCGTTTCCGCCGTTGTCTCAAAGGAGTCTTCGGGGCTGTCGTATTTTGCCAACTCCTCAAAAATATCCGCTTCTTTGCTAAGCCGTTGTAGGCTAGTCGCCTTGTGGCTTTTTATGACGCTTTCACGCTCATTGTCCAAACGCTCGACTATTTCGTCAATTAGGCTATACGGCAATGTCAAGCCCGAAACAGCTGCTACTGTCAGCATCGGATTTTTACCCTTATAAATATCAAGCCACTCGCCCAAAAATTTTTTCAATTCGTTATCATCGATTGGATTGAGTGCGGATAAAGCCACATATTTTACCACTCTATCGGTTTCTATCGGTGCGAATATATTGTTAGAAAGCGATTCTATCACTCTCGCCGAACTAACTTTTTCTTTATTGTCTTTTTCGGCTACTCCGATAATTGCCGCACCTCGTGCCGTTAAAAACTCTTTCAATTCCGACACATCTATGTTTCCACGTACGCTATGATGTTTGGGGATTTCAACAAACTTTTCAAAAGCACGAACAAATCGCTTATTTACTTTCAGTTTGTCATCTTTGTTATTATCCAATACAAACGTAGCCCCTAATTTTTGCAATGCCTCCAACTCCTTAAAGCATTCGTAGGTGTTGGAATTTGTAACATATGATTCCTTTTTAGATGGCATTACCGCAACAGCGAAAACTTTCTTGCTTGTTTGTTGCGTAAGCAAATCAATCAAAAGTGGTGCAATCCCCGAGCCAGTACCACCGCCCGTGCTGAAAACGACACCAACATACTCCTCCGAGAGTTTCTCTTTTATTTGATTCAAAACCTCGGAATAATCCTCCGCCACCAATTTTTTTGCCTTGCGGCGACTTTTGTTGCACCCCTCGCCTTTTGGAATGTGATACAAAAACTTCACATCGTCTAATGTTGCCAAATCTTCCTGCGAGGTGTTGATGTATAGGCAGTTATAGCCCTTTTCTTCAAATAGCTTGGCAATATTACCTCCACACTGCCCTAAGCCAATCCACGCTACTAATTCTCTCATTTTTTTACTCCTTCACTTAAAAATTTTCTGCCCTCGGCAGTAGCATAATACGTATGCGCTTGTCTGTCTTGTATGCCCTTGGCTAACAGATTCAGTTTAACCAAGTTATCTATTCTGCGACGTATTGTCCGCAACGGAACATTCGCCGTTTGCGAAATATCCTGTATCGTTATCCCCGTTGCAAAGGATATTGCTTTTTTACTGCAAGTTAGCATTGTCAAAATGCCAAAATCTAACTTATCGCATCCTTTTAGTTTCATTTTTATTCTCCTTTCACACCCAAATTTTTATTCGTTGTTGCTTGTCCAAAGATTGTCCAAAGGTCGTCCATTGTTTAGCCAAAGATTATCCATTGATTAGCCATATCTCGCCATTGATTAGCCGTTTTGGGTCATTGGTTAGCCAATTTTTATTTCCCTATTCACAGCCGTTTTATGTTGCTTTTCTTTTCTGCCAAAAAAATTTTTATGCCTACTTTTTTAGTAATTTTTTTTATGGTATACTGGTATTGTAAGCAAATATTTTTATTATTGGAGAACAACTTATGAACAAAACGAGCCAAGAATCAAAACCAGTAACTCTTGTACCACTTAGCGAGTCTCACGCACTAGCTATGTTTTACCTTCAACAACAGAAAGGGCTGGACGAATTGCCCCTTGAAGATTTCATTATGAAGTATATCGCTACTGAAAAAGCTATTGCCGAACAACTTTATCCACCAGTGCGAAGAAACGCTAGTTTTAGTAATACTTAGTCAATTTTAACACCAATAAATCTGTCGCTGCGGTAAGTTTCATTAACCCTTATGTGTAACGTAAGGGTTTCTTTTGGATTGCAATTTTCTATGTTGTATCCCAAAACCCCTGTTAAAAGGTTTCCGTTTATGTAAACGCCCTCTTTTTCATTTGTTTCTAGTTTGGGACAATAATTTTCATCCACTACAATGTTTATTCCCATTTTTATTAACCCTCTCTATCGTAGCCGTATAAATTTTGTTGTATCGTTGCTTGGTCGTATAGTTTATAATCGTCCGATTTAACAACCGCCCAATATTTCGTGTCTCGAGGCTTATCGTTAAATTCATTTGCTACCCGCTCTGCCTCAACGTCCGACACATTTTCGGCTAATAAGACATCTGCAACTGTTGGGTTGCTATAATTGCTGATTGCTACTACTTTCATTGTTTACTCCCTTTCTGATGTGGCGGACTGCGGACGATTTATATTTATAACGCCCACAGTCTGCCTATTGCCAAGTAGCCATCATTTTATTTTCAATACCTCTTCCTGCACTAAAACCGCTCCAGGTACTGGCGTTCCGTTTTTGATAGATTTTTTGATTGCAACCTTATCGAGTGTTGGCGGTGGCGGCTCTGAAAATTTCCAGTATATCTCGGGAATAAGGTCTTTGTTGCTACATTCAACCTTTGCAGGATTTTTTTGTATTTTTATTGTGAACAACGGCGTTTTGATTTCGTTCGTGCCGATTATCTCCACGCTTGTTTTTAGGTCGAACTTTAGCCGCTCTTGCCTGTTTTTTAGCATTGATTTGCGGTGGTTCAAACGTTCTATTTCCAAATCTATGCCGTTAATATCAGAATCCCATGACTTAAGAATTTTTGCGTAGCCGTCGCCTTTGTCGGACAGGTCGTAATTTAGTAGTTCGGTTGTATCTTTGTAGGCTTGCTCGTCTATTTCGTCATTTTCTAACAAGTCTTGCAATGCCCTAAAATTGGCTGTTATTTCGTATAATGTTGCCATATTGTTATCTCTCCTTTTTGTGGGCTAGAGGGGATTTTATACCCCTCTAGCCCTTAAATTTTGCTAAAACGGTAAATCGCTTTCGTCATCAAGCATTGCATAACTTGCCGCCATATCGTTATAATAGCTATCTTGCGGACTTGACCCACCTACCTGCCCGTTCGGCAGGCGAGCCAGATGAGCAGATGGCATTACATTTTGTGGTATTTGTGGCTGTGGCGGAGCTGTTATTGGTATTCTTGGCGGCTGTGGTACATTATTTTTTATTATCAAACTTATTTTATCCCTCAGTTCTGTGGACAAAGAGCCTAATGCCTTGAATTTAACAACGGAATATGCGATACCATTCACATTTTTGTCAACGCTTAACGAAAATTCAGTTACAACTTCGCCAATGGTTTTTAGCATAGTCGTTAAACTAGTTTCATAATCTTGAAACACTTTCAAACTTGTTGGCGGTAAGGTTAATATTAAAGGTACTTGACAACCATCAGCCAAAATATACAAGAGTTTCTTGTTTTTACAGGCTTTGCCCTTTCCATTCGAGCCCCATTGAGCATACTCACAACTACTACAATCACGCCTTTGACCATTTTGGGTGATGCCTATAAATCCGTCTTGGCTACTGCACAAAGGGGGTTGATTTCCGCCGCCCTCTTCATATCCCAAAAAATATACATTAGTTAATTGTTTTCGGACAATCACACCTCTAAAATTTGGAATACTAGTATCCAAATCTTCATTTCCAGTTGAAATGTTGAACGCTTTACCACCGCCTGCAGGTATTTTAATTTGATAGGTTGGTGGTATAAAATCGGGGTCTTCTAAAGACCTCTGTAGCGAAAACTCGTACATTTTAACAATATGGTCAAGTTCGAGTGTTACTTCGCGTAATTCTTCCATTACAGGAGCATTGCCCCCAAAAATACTGTTAGACATAATAATATCTCCTCTCATTTTAACGTTGTAGCATTTTAGCTTTTTAACGTTGTACATTTTTTATTTTTTACCTACCTGCCCACTTTAGGGCTATAGGGTGTAGAGGTTGCGAACCCCTTAAATTCCTTAATAAACACCCTAGTTGGCTTATTTTAAGCCGTTTTATGCCAAACATTTGTGTCAGCATTGAAAGCTATGTTGAAAAGTATCGTCTCATCATCAATGCACAAATCATATTGTAAATAGTTTAGCAGTTTAACTTCGTCTGAAAATTCTTCTAAATCGTGGTTTACTGGTACTTCCAAGGCTTTTGTGTGTAATCTAACGAAAACTTCTTCGTCTTCGGAATGGCGGACTTCTAAATAGTGTTTTGGCATTTTTATGCCCCTTTCAAGATTAAAATTTTTTGTTTGCCTGTCCTGCCCGTCCCTGCCCGTCCCTGTCTGCCGACAGGCAGGCGGCAGGCGGGCGACAGGCGGGTCAGTAGGCAGGTCAACTGGGACGTAAGAAATTATTTCTTCAATACCGCAGTTGAAATATTCGCATAACTTATCAATAGTTTCAAAGTTTACGCCTAAACTTCGCCTGTAGTACAAATTAGTTAGCGTTGTTCGGGAAATTCCTGTTGCTTGGGATAATTCGGCGATTTTTAATGGTGTTGGTTCTTGTTCAGCCATGATTTTTGCTAAATTTATGCGTATCATACTGTTTATTCCGCTTTCTACTCCCTAATATATGTACAATTTAATGTACTATTGTTCAATATACTTATTATATCATAGTTTGTAACTTTGTCAATAGTTTTTGCCTGCCTGTCGGCAGACAGGAAAATATTTTTGCAAATTTGTTCAAATTATTGTACAATATAATCATTAAGGAGGAATTTTTATGTTGCTTTGTAATCTAGCCGTTTTACTTGCAGAACGACGGCTTAAAATTTCCAAGGTTTCTGCTGATACTGGTATCTCACGCACTACGCTTACTTCGTTGGTTAATGGTAGTAGTCAAGGTTTGCAATTTGACACTCTCAACAATTTGTGCGTTTATTTGCGTGTTAATCCAAGCCAGTTTTTTGCTTTCGTTCCATTTGATGTCTCTATTTCAAAGGATTCTCAATACGAACCCGCCTGCCGGACGGGCAGGAGTTTGGTACACCCCGATTATATTTATGAGGGATTTCGCATTAAGTTAGCTTTTTCGGGCAAAACCACTTCTCCTGCTGTAGGCTACATTTATGTTGAGGTAGACCATAAGCAGTTTGGCGAAGAAGTATTTGTTGAAGAAACTGGCGATTACATTGTTGTGGACAATCTTACTGTGCTTGAACTGTCTGCCAATTTACCCGACCCGTTGGATAACAAGGATTCTATTGAAGAAATCAACGCAGAAAACAAAATTGTAACTTCGCACCTTGCCCAAATACCAGTAAACTTTAAGAGTTATGTTGAAAAACTTATTCTTGATTGTATTTTAAGGGATATTTCCTCGCCTACTGGCAAACTCTCCGATGATATTAAGATTGCGTTTAATTGGGGAGATTTATTGCCTTATTAGGTTTCTTGGCAATCCGTGCCGCTCCGTCCGCCAAACGGAGCGGCACGGACAATTTTATTTTAGTTGAAAATTAGTTGTCGACTGTGGCGATTAGCTGTAAACATACTGTTTATCGTGTAATTTTTCGCTGTATCAAATCCCATTGCTTTAATATCGCAAATAAAAATTTTTGGGTAGTAATACATTTGCACAGTTTTGTTTTTTCCATGCTTGTCAAGCCCTATTATGCGTATCATCTTAAAATTTGGTGCTGTCGATTCTCGCCAACGTTTACCTATTTCGGTTTCGCAAAAGTTGTTGTAAAGTATGGTCTGATGTATATGCTTTAACTTTCGCTCGGTAAGCGGTTTTTCAAGGTTTTTTGGCGGATTTAATTTCGCCAATTTGTATAATTTTTCATTTGTCAATCCTGTCAACCTCTTTCTATGAGCAGATTGTTTTGTTTATACAGCAATTTTTGCTACCAAGAAACTTATCAGTTTCGTTACTTTAGGTCTAATTTTAGTACATTCCTCTACAAAACACGCAAAATTCCATGAAAACTGAATTTTACTAGCTTTGATGATATAACCTTGCAATTAGGTAATTAAGGCTCGCTTAGCCCACATCTCCGCCGCTTTATAGATTCGTTGACGATTTCGGTTGACGATTTTGCTGTAAATTTTTGTTGCACTTGCTTCTTGATTGTGTTATTATTGTGTTGTGTTATTTTTCGTCCGCCTGTTCCAGCAGGTCGTCGATTGTGGTGTTGAATAATTCCGCTAGTTTTAACCATTTTTTTACGCTACTGTCTGAAGTTCCACTTTCAAGGCGGTTGTATTGCCTTACGGTTATACCTAGCAACTCTGATACTTCTTTTTGAGTTAGGTTGTTCGCCTTGCGTACTGATACAAGGTTCTTTCGCATTGCTACTCCTTTCTCAACCAATAGGTCATTAAATGTCCTATTGGTTATACTATAACAGACATTTAATGTCTTGTCAATAGTTTTTGAAAATATTTTTTTGGTGGTGTAAAAATGTCGCTTTATGGTAGCAGATTAAAGAGTTTAAGAACATCTAGCAACATAATGTCAAAGCAAGTGGCAGAATTATTAAAAATTACTCCTCGCAACTATCAGCGTTACGAAACAGGAGAAGTTGACCCACCTACTTCAAAGACTATTATTCTAGCCGACTACTTCAACGTCTCCCTAGATTACCTAGTAGGGCGGTCTGACGACCCTAAACGGTATTGATTTTGTATTGGTGGTGCTTTATGCCTAATTTACACGAAAGACTGATATTTATTAAAAATAGTAGGCATATCTTGCAAAAGGATATTGCACAAAATATTGGCGTTGCCTTGCGGGTCGTACCAGCGTTATGAAACTGGCGAACGCAAACCCGATACAGATACTCTTATTAAACTTTGTCGCTACTTTGATGTATCTGCAGATTATTTGTTAGGTCTGTCGGATAATCCTAAACGCTGATGTTGTATTACTTTTCGTCCGCCTATTGCAACAGGTGGTATAAATTATAAGCCATTTATTGATTGGAGTGTAATATATGAATAACGGCAAAGAGAAACCTATTGACCCTTTTAACGAAATCCACGCACTTACCATGCTTTACCTAAAAAACCAGGATTTAAGCAATCTAACGTGCGAAGAGTTTGTGAAGAACTATATGAACACGAAAGAAAGCATTGACAAAGCACTTGAGCGTGAAATTTCTTTTAGAAGTAAAATTAGTTTCAAACCTAGATAAAAGCGATATATTTTAATCGTAGACGTATTCCATACCGATAAACACATCGTCCTGTTGATACCGCCTATTGACAACTAGGTGCAGTTCAAGGGTTGTTCTTCGTGCATAATTTTCTACCCTATAACCTGTTACACCGCTTAAAAGTTGCCCATTGATGTAAACGCCCTCATGTGGGTATTCTTCTAACTTTGGACATTCTACATCACTATTTATTATGTTAATCCCTGGCACCATGCTTTCGGTGCTTTTTCGCAAGTAGCGATATGCCATTTTCGTTCCTCTTTTCATTTTAATTGACTTTATTTGATGCTTGTGGTACTATTGTTTTGTACTACTTTGATGTCCTCGTCCGCCTGTTCCAGCAGGTGGTCGGTTTGTGTATCCTTTTGCGATTATTCCCACGGCAATGGGAATATTTCGCCTATTTCCGCCCCTAGCACTTTGGCTAGTTTTTGGGCTGTTGTTACGTTTGGTTGGGATTTGCCGTATTCTAACTTTTGGTAATATCTTTCGGCAATTCCAACTACTGCGGCTACTTCTGCTTGCGTTAATTTATTTTGTAGCCGATAACATTTAAGATTATTTTGGTGGCTCATTGCCCCTCCTACTTTTATTCAACACGCCGTTTTGTTCGTGAAGTATTTATATAATACCACGCCAATTTGTCCGTGTCAATAGTTTTTTGAAAATATTTTGAAAAAATTTTTTGGTGGTGTTATTATGATAGTCGCAAGGCTTAAAGAATATCGTAAATTAAACGATGTTACCCAAAAATCTGTTGCAATAGCTATAAACGTTAGCGAAAGGGCTTATCAGCATTACGAACTTGGTACTCGTGAACCAAATCATGATAACTTAGTAATGCTATGCCGCTACCTAAACGTCTCCGCCGATTACCTATTAGGCTTAACCGATACGCCCACGCCGTTATATAGAAAGGAAGAAGATAATGAGTAACATTTTAACTGCAATCCCTATGGCGGATAATCCAACTAAATTTGCCACTACCACGCCCATTTATAATGTAACAATTCACAGCAACGAAGATGGAGTTGGCTACTGGGCAGAATGTCCTATGGATAACGGCTGTTGCTTTACGGACGGCGTTACCATTCAAGAAACTCAACGGAATATGTTTGAATCTGTTGACTTGTATCTTGAAGATTATCCTAATATCCGCAATTATCGGCTAGTGTTCGAGGTACGTGATGCCTAGAATACCTGTTTTACCTGCAAAGGATTTATTGGATTATTTGTTGCGTTATGGCTGTAGGCTAATTTCTGTGAATGGCTCGCATCACCCGTCTGCCGGCGGGCAGGCAAGGTTGAAAATCCTCTTAATGGTAGGCGAACGCCGATTCCAATACATGGCAATCGTGATTTAAGTAGAGCGTTTGTTAAGGCTATTTTGGTGCAACTCGGTATTGACGTTGACGACTTCATTGATTTTATTAGCTAGTAGCCTTGCTTGCACCCACGCCGTTATATAATGAAAATACTACTGCGGATTAGGTTGCTATGTTGCTTGTTCGTCCGCCTACTTGACGGACATGGCTTATTTTTATGCCTTTTTTGGCTGTAAAATTTTTTAACTACTATTAAATAATGTATCGGGCAACTCATTAGCAAGCCCCAAAAACCTGTAAACCTCATACACATACCTTGGGCTACGGCTTTTGCCACTTACTACATTGCTAAAATCTTGTGGCGAGATGCCCACTTTTTCGGCTACTTCATAATGCTTATAACCCATTTCAACAATCCGTAACCGCAATTTACGTTCTTCTTCACTCCAAGCGGTTAGTCGTTTTTTTCTTCCCATGCTTTAGCACTCCTTTCATTGATACAAATTTGCAACTTAATTGTAATGTGAATATAGTATTTGCTATTGCATTTGTACTTATTTTTATGTATAATTGATTTTGTGATTGACATTCAACCTCTCGGAGGTGGGGTGTCATTTACTATAATTAAGTATAATCTCATTTTTGTGAGATGTCAATACCTTGGTCTCGTTTTTTTGAGAAATAGCAATATGCACAAAAATGAAATTTTTACACCAAAACAAATTGTGCAATGTGCATATTGAAAGGGGAACTTTACCAATGTTTTTTGAAAGATTTGACAATCTTGCTAAGATGAATAACACTAGCGTAAATGCCGTAGCAAAAGAATTAAAATTATCTTCTGGTAGTATAACTTCATGGAAAAAAAAGGAGTCTAGCCCAAATGTGGAAACAGTAACCAAAATAGCAGACTACTTTAATGTAACAATAGATTATTTAGTGGGCAGAACCAACGACCGCACACCACTAAGCAATAAGCAAGGCGTTAGCATTGAAAACGATGGTAATATAGCTATAGGTACATTTGAGAACGCTCAAGTAAATGTAAATAAAAATAACAACACTCCAGTGCTAACCAAGGAAGAAATTTACATATTAGAAGTATACAACGCTCTTGACGTTATGGAGCGCCACGAATTTATATCTACAGTAAACCAAATACAATATACGGCGAACAAATAAACTAATCTAAACAATTCAGCCGTAAACACAACCGACAAGCCACGCCACTATCCAAACAAGAAACATACCTACTGGAAACATACAACAACCTTAACGTTAAAGAATAAACAAAATTTATGAACATGGTGCACGACTTCGAAGAAACTTTGCAACAAGTTGCACAATAAAAACTACGCAAACTACATAAATTTGTACAAAATTATAGTAACTTTACGAACAAAACAGCCGCCAGTAGTGATAATTTGCCAACTTAGCACAAAAACAACGTTATAACAAACTATTTGATAAAAATCGCCAAAAAATTTTAATGTATCAACATTTTTTTGATGGGATTAACCAATAAGCAGGTATGCTAGAAATATAAAACCAACTTAAAGCAAGGGAACAGCTTAAATATATGACTTCGAAGAAACCTTGCAAAACCAATAAGAGAGGGATTTTGAACCATGACTAACGAGCAAATAATAACCGCACTACAAGAAACAAAACAGACTATTGTTGATAACATTGAATCGCTACCTACCTATAAATTACTTTCTGAGCAACAAGACGACAACAAACTTTACAACGTTAAAGGTCATGTAACGTTCTTTTTTGATTGCTGTATTGCCTTACATAAATATGTTTCAGAACAAGATGAAAATGGCAAACAAGCCGTTGCTTTGGGTATACTAAATAATGATGAAAATAATATGGCATTTTGTTTTGATTTTGATTCATTGCAATTGCTATTATTTGAATCTTTGAAAGCTACTTGCCCACCACATATTGCCGAAAAAACCTATTTAGCACCCGAACATTTTATATCTTACGAAACTTTACCAAATAATTTTGAGGTTGACGATTCTTCTTTTGGCATTGCAATAGGCGATTTAACAAATAACGATGAGCATTTTGCAGGTATAATTTTTGTTGACAATAAAGATTTGATTACAAAAATATTTGAAGAAACCAATATTAAAGTCATGCCATATACTGGAACAAACGACATCGATGGTTGTATAGAATTTGCAATACAATTTTGGAATTTTATAGCAACCAACTTTAACTTCCTAAATGCACCAATTACAGTTACACAAAATGAACCTTTAGATTATAGTACATTACCTGTTGGAATTGATGCTTTAACAAATATATCTGAATATGTCGATTATCGTATAGAAAGTTTGTCAAACGAAAGCCGCAACAAAATAGATTCTACAAGCAAAAATTTATTATCTGCTTTACATAGCTACGTTAGTCAGACAATTAACTATGAACTTATAGTCCAACAAAACGAAACATTGATAGAGGAGCATAATATTGAAATTGCTAACTTAGAAGACCATATTGCTTATCTGAAGGGGAGGATTGAAAAAGCTGAAATTGAATACAAAAAATTAAAATCCCAAAATAACACCCCTCCTACCATCGATAATAAAAATCAATCCAATTACGACCCCAAAACCGCCCTACCTTACTACCTAAAAAACGCAACAACATTCACTAACGACACGTCATTCTTTACAGAAAAAGAATTAAATTTTTTCAAAACTAACCTTTCCAAAGTTGTTAAACAGCTTGACATATATTGCGTTCCGAAGGTTCGCATTGAGGACTTTATTTGTGTTGACGAAAAACAATTTCACAACGATTTAGACCTTAAAATTCGCCGTGAAAAATTGCGTAATAATGCCGAATATAACGCTAGTAGAAGTCTAATAAAAAGTAGCCACGTTGACTTTTTGCTTTTAACAAAAGATACATTTATACCCACAATGGTTATTGAGTTAAACAACGACAGTAGCCACGACCCAAACAGTAAAGATTATACCGAGTTTGAAAAACAAAAAAGAAGAGAACGTGATGACTTTTGTAAAATACTGTACGAAAAAGTTGGTTTAGAAGCAAAATTTTATGAAAAGGGAAAGTCGGCAATCACTCATTATAGCGTTTTATTGGAAGATATAGTAAGAGCCTTTGTAAAACCTAACCAACCACTTACCATAAAAATTCCATGTGCCGACCCAAATTGTACTGGGCATTATGTATATCGCAACAAAGGAGGATATGGTTGTTCTGAGTTTAAGCCGCCAAATGATAACCCCGCAAATTGCCGTGCTTATGATTATATAAATAACAAACCAATACCTAGGCAATACAATATGTATAATAGTACAGAATACCTTATTGATTATGCTTTGCATTCTTATCTGAAAGGACTTCAACCATGAACAAAAACCAACCCTACAACAATGCCATCTCCGTCCAAAATGAAGTTGCCAAAGATTTTGATACATACTACTTGACAAACCAGTTTTTTTATGCTATAATTTAATTATAGTAAGGCAAAGGAGTAGCGAAAAAAACGCTACAACCTCCTATTAAAATAACTATGTCAGAAAAATGACGAACAAAGAAAGGGAATTTTTATGAGACAAACAAAAAATTTTAATGTTACAAAGCCACTAATAACCACAACACTGGCCTTTATAGCGATGATTTTGTTAGCCGTGCCTATTTATGCAAGCAACATTAGTGTAAATATTGACGGAAACCCTGTTCACTTTGCAGACCAACGCCCAATTATTGTAAGCGGCCGCACACTTGTCCCAATGCGTGGCGTTTTTGAACATATGGGATTTAACATTGACTGGAACGCAACAACCTCTGTTGCAACATTAACTGCCCAAGGCACAACCATGACTGTAAGAACTGGCGACATCTTTTTTACAGTCAATGGTCAGCAAATTCGCCCAGAAGTGCCACCTCAAATTATAAACGGTCGGTTTATGTTGCCGTTACGTGCAATAGCTGAGGCGACAGGCTCTCACGTGGATTGGGTTGCCAATACTTCAACTGTACTGATAAATTCTTCTAGCACAAACAATTTTGCTTACGATCTCCGACCCTATACCATTCAACCACCACAAGCAACGCCTGCTGTATTAGCAACACCAACTCCGACACTAACCCCAATGCCTGTTTCTTCCATAACACTCCCCAATAGGCGACTTACAGATTCGGAACGCAGTGAGTGGATTGAGGATTATAGAAGACATGGCGGAGAGAATCAAATTGAATTGGGTTTTATACCTCTGATAAATGCGGTCAGAAGAGAACATAATTTAGCAACATTAGAGGTTGACGAAACATTAATGTTGGCAGCTCGCTTTTACGCTCAAACATTGGCAGACTTGAATTTGCCTTTGGGGCATAACCAAGGTCCATACGCTACTAACAGAAATGCTACACACGGTGCATCAGCAAATGTAGCGGCAGCTTTTGGTGCTAATCTACGTTGGAATGGTGGTAACGGCAGTCGTGGGAGAAGTACCGCTCAAGGGCTTATTGACGGCTGGATGAATTCCTCTGGACATCGTGCTTACATACTGTCCCCCGAACACAGATTTATCGGAATTGGTCATTTTGGCGGATTTAGTTACCTTTTCTTAAATGATAGACCTAGCGAAGTAGGAGAAATAGCAAATGTAACAACGTCTGCACCACAACAACATACGCCAACGCCTACTCCGACACCCGTACCTGCACCAACTATTGCCCAAAGAGAATTGCCCTTTCTAGGAACAACTTCTCAAATAACCTTGCCAAACAGAAGACAAAGCGATAATGAACGTCAAGAATGGATAGCTGAATTTAACGCAATGGGTGGACCTTCTGAATTTGAAATAGAAGTTATTCGTTTGACAAACATAGAAAGAACATCTCGTGGCTTAGAGCCTGTAACTATGAATGTTGACCTAGTTATGGCTACTAGATTTTATGCTCAAACTATGGCAAACCTTAACGCACAACTAGGTCATGGCGTGGGACCTTATGGTGGCTCTAATGACACCGTTTTGAGTTTTGGATTTAGTAGTGCTGGTTGGCGTAATGGAAATTGGGGACAATGGACTCCACAAAATACAGTAGATTCTTGGATGAATAGCCCAGGACATAGAGCCAATATATTACAACGTGATGCACGATACATAGGCGTAGGTTCTCAGCTTGGCGGCGAATGGGGTGTTTTCCATTACATGGCTCTTGTAACTCCCGATGGATTGCCTGTTACACAAACCTTGCCAACCCCAACATCACCTGCCCCTACACCAACCACTACACAGCAATCCCCACAAACTCCGCAACCAATTCCAACTCCAACACAACCTACTACATCTCCAAACCAAACGCAACCACAGGCAACGCCTCAGCCTACAACCACTCCACGCCCTACTCCTACTCCAAGACCAACGCCAACACCAGTAATAGTGGCAACTGCCGATGACCTTGTTTTATCTGTAGTACCAAATATTCTTAACAATAGCACTATTGAACCAGGTACTACTTTAGAATTTACGGCTTTCGTTACTAATAATTCAAGTGCTAATTCTTGGGTAACAATAATACGAAATGGTAGCAATGGCAATATTAGCGCATCCGAGTCAATATTTGTATTAGAGGGAGAAACAGCAGAGTTTTTATTTTCTAGTAGATTAGCTAGTAATTTAAGACCTAACTCTATTATAAACAATGAAATATTTGCTGTTTTGGGAACTTCATCTCGTGGAATTAACAGAATTTCTACTCAAAACCCTAACGGATATAGTTTTACCTACACAATAGCAGGTGCTGAAGTTGAACCAACACCAACCTCCGAACAAACACCATTGCCTACACCAGAACCATTGTCCGAGATTACTCCAGAGCCAACACCAACCTTGGACCCGTCTGCCGAGTGGGCAGGAGAACAACCGCAAGAACCTTTGCCAAAGCCAACTCCTACCGACATCGTTGAACCGACAGAATAAGCTATAAAAATATAAAACAGGCAACGGCTGGATTATCGGTCTGTTGCCTGTTTTTGCATGAAAATTTTATCCTTTTGACAAAAATAATATTGCTGTGCAATTTCATTTTTTTATCCCCTTTCACAACCAAATTTTTACTTGTTACCCGTCTGCCCCCGCCTGTCGGACGGGCAGGTTGGTTATCCATTGTTTGCCCATTGGTTAGCCATTGCCCGTCCAAAGGTTGTCCATTGATTAGCCACAAGTGTTCATTAATTAACCATTTCTTATTTTTTGTGTTTTTAGTGTTCCGCTTGACAGCACGTAAATTACCGAAATCGCCGTAAAACCCCTAACTTTAACTATGGATAATTAGCTAGAGAATAAAAATCTACTAAAAATTACTTGACAAACTAATCTTTGTGTGCTATCATAGATAATATTAGGGGGAATATCATTGGAAATAATTGACTACACAACAACAGGCGGAAAAAACGTCATAAAATCGTACCTACACGAATTGCCTCAAGCTGAACGCACAACAGGCTACCAAATAAGACACGCTATAATAAAAGACGGCGAAAAAGCTCTACAAGCACTCAATACGAGACAGCTAACAGGTAAACTCTGGGAAATAAAATTTTTGAATAACCGCATTATGTACGTGTTAAAGGATAGTGAAAAGATTTATTTTTTACACGCTTGCAAAAAACAAAAAAATAAGGCGGAAAAATTGCACTTGAACAAAGCTATCCAACGAGCAAAAGAGTTGGGATTAACATTATAAACCATTTGGAAAGGGGAAACATTATGCCATTTGTTACAGCCAATATTGAAACTGAACAAGAAACATTGCAAAATCTAATTAACTCTAGCCCAGTAGCACGAGAATCAGCAGAA
>JGI24700J35501_10930833_pt1 | contig 26545 bp, 23 predicted proteins | sample TergutTh196P1_FD_35501 | JGI IMG/M metagenome (IMG submission 35501)
CATACATCCCGACAGCACAGTCATTTTGTTTGGCTCTTTTGCAAGGGGTGAGCAAAATGATGACAGTGATTTGGATATATGTGTTTTGGTGCCGGAACTGGCATATCGCAGAGCGGATATGGTCGTTGATGCCGCCTGCTCTATTCGGAGAGGGTTTCCACTGCCGATTGATGTGTTGCTGTATACCCATGAAGAGTTTGAAAAATACTCTAAAAGCAGATCCCGATTGCAGCATACCATTAAAAATGAGGGGGTGGTTTTGAATGCTTGATAAAGTAAGCCGAAATCAAAGATAACCCCATCATACATTACGCTCGGTAGCGAAACAAGCGAAAAATGTCCGAGGGGAGTGTATCAGCTTTTTGTTGCACCTCTCAAATCGCATTTTTCTTGCAAAAATCCTATTTTTTTGATATACTGTGGCAGACGTACTTTGAAACAGTTACAGCGTTGGGGGAGGGCGAAAAATGGCACTAATTGATGTTTCAAATCTAACTTTTGCCTATGAGGGCAGTTATGACAATATTTTTGAAAATGTAAACTTTCAGATAGATACAGATTGGAAATTGGGTTTTACGGGCAGAAACGGCAGAGGAAAAACAACGTTTTTGAATCTGTTACTTGGCAAATATGAGTATAGTGGCAAAATATCTGCAAATGTAGATTTTCGGTATTTTCCTTACAACTTGCCCAATAAAAGTATAGACACGGCTGCGGTTATCGAAGATATATGCACATCTTTTCAAGAATGGGAGATTATAAGGGAGCTTTCCCTTTTGGGTATTGATAAAAACGTGTTGGACCGCCCTTTCCAAACTTTGTCTAATGGAGAGCAAACAAAGGTTATGCTTGCCGCTCTTTTTTTGACCGAAAACGTGTTTTTGTTAATTGACGAACCCACCAACCACCTAGATATGGATGGGCGCAAAATTGTTAGCCAATATCTAAACCAACAGCACGGTTTTATTTTGGTATCTCACGACAGGGCTTTTTTGGATGGCTGTATAGACCATATTCTTTCCATAAATAAGGCAAACATTGATGTGCAGCGAGGTAATTTTGCGTCTTGGTCTGCTAATAAGGAACGCCAAGACGGTTTTGAGTTAGCAGAAAATGAAAAATTGAAAAAAGAGATTAAAAGGCTGAAGAAAGCAGCAAAACAAGCTAAGGGATGGGCTGATAAAGTAGAAGATACGAAGATAGGGAAAAACAGTAAGGGCGACAACAGAGCATATGTTGGCGAAAAATCCCGGCGTATGCAGAAGCGGCGAAAAAATATTGAGCATCGGCAACAATCAGCTTTTGACGAAAAATCTGAGCTGCTAAAAAATATTGAACAGGCCGAGCCTTTAAAAATCACCCAACTGCCTTATCACAAGTCCCTATATATTTCTATGTATGGGGTTAACATTTTTTACGATAACCCGCATGACATGGTTCCTAAACAAGTGTGCTGTGATATTAATATTAGCCTGGAGTCCGGTGATAGGGTTGCTCTGCACGGAAAAAACGGCTCCGGCAAATCTAGCATACTCAAGCTAATTTGTGGTGAAGACATATCGTACACCGGAGAGCTTGCCATAGGAAGCGGTTTAAAAATATCTTATGTATCACAAGACACATCTTTTTTGAGCGGCAGTTTAACAGAATATGCACTAAAGCACGGTATAGACGAAAGCCTGTTTAAAGCGATTCTTCGCAAGCTAGACTTTTCTAGGGTACAGTTTGAAAAGAATATGGAGGATTTTAGTGCGGGGCAAAAGAAAAAAGTGCTTATTGCTAAAAGTTTGTGCGAAAAGGCACATTTGCTTGTGTGGGACGAACCACTAAATTTTGTTGATGTTTTATCACGTATACAGATTGAGGAGTTGCTGTTGCAGTATAAGCCAACTATATTGTTTACGGAGCATGATAGGATTTTTTGTGAAAAAGTTGCTAATAAAACTTACAGGTTATAGTCGTTTAAGAGCATGTTCAAAAAAAATTTCCGTTATTAAAAACCTTGGGGGCGTTGCCGCCAAACCCCATTAATTGTGATAAGTGTTAAATTTTTCGCGATTAATGGGGCCAAAGGGTACTACCCTATAGTCTTTATAGATCGTCCATAAAAGTTTTTTTGTTCTCTTGTGGTGTTTCTTTCGGTCTTATTAGATTATCTCTTGAGCCTATTGCTACTTTTATTTCAAAAAAGTTTGGGCCTGGTGTGTCTTTTGTACATTTCAGTTTTTCGGTTATATCTTCTGCATTAGTTATGGTGCCTGTGTGTTTGTAGCCACAGGCTTTTGCTATGGCTGTAAAATCTATTTTGTTGGCTACTGTGGGCAGACCGCCTACACTTTCGTGGGCGGCGTTGTTTAGTATTATATGGGTTATATTTTTTAAGCCACTTGTACCTATTGTTGCCATTGCACCCATATGCATTAGGGCAGCACCGTCTCCATCTAATATTATTACGTGTTTGTCGGTATTGTGAGCTATACCTAGGGCTATAGAGGATGCATGACCCATACTCCCTACTACCAAAAAATCTTTTTCGTGTGATATTCTGTTTTCGTATAGCTCTCTGGATATTTTGCCGGTTGTAGCTACAAATATACTGCCCGGGTTTTGGTTAATTATTTTTTTGATGGCGTGTTCTCTATTTATTGTATAATTGTTTTTGTATGTTGGCTTTTCGGCATACTCAAAAGCCCCTTTTTTGACTAAAAAGCAACACGACATACCGTTTGCGAATTTTTGTTCAAATTTTTTCAACGCATTTTCAAAATCATTTGGGGTTGTAGATTTATCTATTAAGTGATGCGTCATTTGAATACTTTCCAGGGTAGCTATCGTTGTTTGCCCTTGGAACATGTGCTGTGGTTCGTCTTTTATGCCCGGTTCGCCACGCCAACCTATCACAAAAAGTATAGGGATACCATAAACGGCAGGTGCTAACAGAGACACGATAGGGTTTATGATGTTTCCCAAACCGCTGTTTTGCAAATACACAACAGGGATTTTGCCTGTTGCAAGGTTGTATCCGGCTGCAAGTGCAACCGCATTGCCCTCGTTCGCTGCCACTATGTGGTTTTTGGATAAATATATCCAATCGGTTAAGGGTTGCAATAAGCTGTCCGGAACTCCTGTAAAAAAATCAAATTTGTCAAACTGCTCTACTTTCATGCTAATGCCTTTCTATAGATGTATTCTATATCTAATGGTACCGGAGAATTTTTTAATCGTTGTATGTTTACACCTTTTGCTAAGGTCTTTATCGTTGCGTCGCTTGCTTGTGGAACATCCAGTTTCATTTTTTTAAAAAGCTCTTCAAACTGGCTTACTGCATTTTCTATTTCTTTGTCAAACTCTTTTTTTTCTTGCATGGCCCTGTACACATGGGGTAGTGTCAGTGCTACTGCGTGGCCGTGTGCTATCCCAAACATGCTTGTTAGCTTGTAGCTCATAGCATGTGGGGCAGTCGTTTTTGTTATGTTTATTGCCTTTCCGGAGAAATTTGCCGCTACGAGCATATCGTGGTTAGTTGTGTTATCACCAAATAAATATCTGCTATAGTTTTTTGTGATTATATCTATCGCACGGCGGCTACAGATTTTGCTTTGTTCAGTTGCATTTATACTCCACATGCTTTCTATTGCTTGTGCAAAAGCGTCCAGCAAACTAGATTGTTTGATGTATAATGGTAGAGTATTGAGCAGGTGCCCCCAAAAAAGCACTTTATTAGGCAATAGGTTTTCATGTTCTAGTGATAGTTTTTCGCCTTTTTCGTATATCACAGCAAAACACGTTGCGTCGCTTCCGCTACCTGCCGTTGTTGGAATAGCTGTTAAGGGCATATCAAACGATTGTGTGTAATATTTTATAGCTTTTGCCACATCTATAGCACTGCCACCGCCAGCCGCAATTATCTCTGTGGGTTCAGCTTTTTTGAAAATATCTACGCCACAAAAAACATCTTCTATAGTGGGGTTTGGGTAAAATCGTGAAAAAGCATGAGTGTGACTAACCAAACTCTTATCAAACGATTTTGTGTGTACCAGTAAGACGCTCATTTACTTCCTCCAGATCTTTTTTTGTGTCTATTTCACAGCATAGCATATCATCTATATCGTATGGAGTTAAGGTTATGTTTAGAGCATCTTCTGCATAAACATTTACTTTATCGTTTTCACAAAAATGCACTATGTTATCTAGCCATTTACCCCAAAACTCTTTTTGCATTTTGTATATGGGCTGTGCACTCACGGCGTTTTCAAAAAAATCTACACCCACTTTTATAATCTTCCCGTTTTCCAAAACTGCCTTAAAATCCTTTTCAGGAATATCGGCTGAAGCCGAAACGACCATAGAATCCATAGGCTGGTTTTTTATTACTTCGGTGTCAAAAACCAAATCGCCGTGTAGCATTATCATATCACAGTTAAGGTGCTTTTTCGCTAAATATATAGAATATATGTAGTTTGTTTCGTTTGCTCTGTCATTTTTCACAAACAAAATCTCTATAGGTAACCCAAGTGATAAGCAGTGGTCTTTTATTTGCTCATGAAAGAAACCTGTCGTTACCACAACTTGCGTTACTCTAACCATTTGCAATTGGTGCAACTGCCGTGATATAACAGTCTGACCATTAGCCAACAACAACATACACTTGGGGATATCCTTTGTCAAATCACCCATGCGGCTACCGATACCGGAATTTAAAATTAATGCTTTCATGCTTTCTATGATTACCTTTCTTTGTGTAAATTATTTAGGTATTAGCGATATCACATCTTTTATGGACATTAACATATCATCCGCCTCTTTTGAGCGACCGTGTTTTAGGATAGAGATGGCGGTGTTTTGCATGGCAGGGAAGGCGGCTCTTATTAGGTGGTTTGCGTATATTACTATGTTCACACCTCTCTTTGCAAGCTCATCTTCTGTTATCGTGTTGTAGGTTGTGGGTACAGTTACCAGTGGCACGGTTTTGAAAGCCGCAAATTTGTCGCAAAAGGCTAGGATTTCGGTTGGGTCTTTTTGATTGGAATGTATCATTATTCCATCTACCCCTGCATCTATGTAGGCTTTTGCTCTTGTCAGTGCGTCTTCCAGACCTTTTTTTAGTATTAGGCTCTCTATTCTTGCTATCATTCTGAACTCTTTGCTCGTTAGAGCTTTTTTGCCTTCTGCTATTTTATTTTGAAAACCTTCTATTGTGTCTTGCTCTTGACCGCCGGCAATTCCAAAAAGGCTATTGGCTTTTAAGCCTATTTTATCTTCAATTATGATGGCAGATACACCACTACGCTCTATCGTTTTTATGTTATGGACAAAATGACCTGTTTGACCGCCGCTATCGCCATCTAATATTATTGGTTTTGTGGTTATATCCATTATTTGCTCTATCGTTTCTAACCGTGATGTGTGGTCTACGAGCTCTATATCCGGCTTGCCTTTTGCGGTACTATCACACAGGCTACTAACCCACATTCCGTGAAAGTTTTTATCTTCGCCGTTTACATTTATGTTTGTGTGTTCGGCAATCAAACCTGTTAGCCCGTTGTGTGCTTCTATTATTCTTACTATTGGTTTACTGTTTATTAGATAATTCAGCTTTCTGCGGCGCACTTCCGGCAAATAACTGTTGTAAGATATTTTGCTAATTATCTCGTCTGTTTTTATTTGGGTATAGGGTATCTCTACTAGCTTGCCACCCCACTGTGCTAATGTGTCTATTATTTCTTGGCGTATTTGCATGAAGTCTAGGGTTGACCCTCTGGGGTTGTCCCAATTGTTGCCACGTACCACTATATCCGGTTTTAGGGTGTTTAGGTTTTTGACATAACTTATTTCTTTTTGCAGTACAACATGAGCTACTCCTTGCAACGCCCCAAAAACAACAACACGCTGCTCTTGCTTCATTATTGGCACACGCCCCAGTTGCTCCAGTGCATTGTCGGAATATATGCCCACGGTAAGCTCACCTAGCTCTGCCGCTTTTTTTATTACTTCTATATGCACATTGTGCAATATTTCTGTCGTAAAAACTGTGTATACTTTTTTCATTATGTGTGGTTTCTCCTAAAACTTTATTGATTTTGAGAATGAGTATAACAAATTTTTAGACTTCTTGCAAATTTTAGGATTATTGAGCAGGAGAAACGTGTGAACAGCATAAGCACGTAAATATAGCACTTTTTTAAAGATTGTATCGGTTTTAAAAATTACAAAGTGCTGAATTAAGGAAACAATACGGAATACGCAAGCAGAGGAAAGCCCATCGCTAGGGTGAATATAGTGGCGTGTTAAAAAATAGAAAAAATGCGACGCAAGGAGTGGGTAAAGTCTGAGCATTTTTTTATATTAATCAATACGCCATGTACCCATTCATATTAAAAGGTCGCTATATCCACTAACAATTCTGTTGGATATACCGGTTCAGAACCTTGTGTTTTAAAAAACATTGCACAAGGATATTTTTTGTTTTTGACTAGGTGATAAGGTTTATAGTTGAAATATAATTTGTCTTTATGTCTGCTAAAAGTTATTTCTAGGTTGTTAATAACATTTAATCCTAGTAACATACGATTTTCAATATTGCCTTTATAGTTTGCTGCAAATGCTACTAATTTTTCTATTTTCAGATTCCCGAATAGTGTATTTTCAAATAGATATAGTGTAGCTTCATAAGTGTTTCCTGCTACTATAACTTTTGCACTATGGTTAAGTTTTTTGCCATAATCTTCTGCAAATTTTAAAGGGACAAGTGTATTTGAACTTGCGGTGTCGATAATACACTCTACCCTCACTCTTCCAACATAAATATCGCAAAGATACCTGTTCCAAGTGCTTTTATCGTACATCACGAAATATGACATATAATTCTTCATCCTCTCTGTTTTTATTTCCTACTCTAACACCTCCTCGCAAGTCTTCGTCTTCTTCATTTTCAAGTAAAGCCTCTATATATTTCAAAAGTTCTGTGTAAGCCTCTCTCGTCTTCTCGCTTGTCGCTACAACAAAACCTATACCATTACCAAACATTTCGGAAGTTTGGAGGTAAGCTACATATTTACCATCATATAGTTCATCTATATCTGCTGATTTCGTTTTAATTGGTTTTTTGAATTTTGTTATCATTTTATTTCCCCCTTTGTTTTATTTTTCTTGCCTAAGTATATCTTACTGTACTAGGGTTGTCAATTAGGCTTTACTGTATCTACAGCGAAAAAATATGATTAACAAAAAAGTTATCGCACTGTAACAAAAAGTATTGAAAATTTTATAGAAATGTGCGATAATATAATTGTATGATATTGGACTTTTTTTGAGGAGGTAACATGAAAAAATTATCGGCGTTTTTGGCAGGGATTTTTATATTTGCGAGCTTCGCTCCTGCCTATGCCCAAGTCACAGATTATTTTGTATTTAACACCACCCCTACAAACACCTTTGTGGGGCAGATAGATGGAGCTAGTATAATAAACAATGCCCAGTTTAACGATATACAGGGGCATTGGGCGAACGAAAGCATTGTACACGGTGCTTCTCTTGGTTTGTTACCCTTTGGTGGTGCAAACTTTTCCCCTAACACTACCGTTACATTTCAAGAGGGGCTTGCTATTGCAGTTAATCTGATGGGATTGGGAGACCAGGCACTGCAAACAGGGTTGAATATAATAGAAGACACCCCCGGTGTTGGGGTAGCGGCTTGGACGGGTACGTTGGAAGATACATTATATCTTGGCTTTTTGGCTCTTGCTCGTGACAATGATATAATAGCCGATAGCACATTTAACGCCCTTTTGGGAATGCCGCTATGGGATCAGGCAGCACTAGATGATTTGCTGGCGGCTATGGACGAAACAGCAGCCGCGCTGGTGGGCGAAGAAGATCCGGTTGCAATAGCGGCTTTAACAGCAACTTTAGCAGCACAAACTGCCGCTGTAGACGCAATGCTGTCTGTTTTAACAGATGAATTTTTTGATGCATTTTTAGACCCCTTTTCTGCTGTTCAAGATGGTGTTCCCAACCGTTTTGATTTAATATCCAGAGGGCAAATGGCTATGTTTATTGGTCGTGCCATAGCACAGGCAGACGGCGATGTGCTGGCTATTCCTAACCAACCGCGAGATATTTTGGCTTTTAACGATTGGCAGTCTATAGCTCCAACCCACGCCCAATATGTGGAGGCTCTTGTAAGGCTAAACGCGATGGGTGGGATAGGTGGTGGTCTTTTTGCACCTGCCGGAACTATATCAAGAGCCGAAGTTGCACAGATTATTCGCAATCTTGATCATATTTACTACGATTTAAACGATATTACCCGCCAAATAGGCACAGTTGCAGGTTATCGTGATAACCAACAAGCCGCCACATTGCAAGGGGAAAGTTTGCGTAATTACTATATCCGCCGTTTTGACGGAGATGTAGATATTATACAGCACCGTATCTCCTTTGGTCCTACCGGCCTTGTTGTAGATCACAATACACCGGTTTTTCGCCAAGGCACAATTGGCGGTATGGACACTTTGCAAATTAACGATCAAATAGAGTACCTAACTCAAGACGATGTTGTGCTGTTTATAAATGTAATAGAAAGCGGGCAGAATTTGGAAGTTATAACGGCTCGCCTTATGTATGTGGATATTGAAGAAGGTACAATAATATTCCGAGACGACCACGGCAACGACTTTCTTTACAATATGACAAGCGGTATGTTTGGAGAAGGAGCTGATGAAGAATTCATTTTTATGGACGACTTCCCTGTTAGTCGGAGCGACTTGCCATTTGGTGCTTTTGTGGAGGCTACTCTAGTTAATAACATAGTAACTAGGCTATCGTTTGTGGGGCAACCGGAGTTGCTTTTGGAAATGAGAGGTATTATAATAGACAACAATCCTGCTTTTGGATACCTCACTTTTATAGATAACAACGGCAATATTGTTACACGTTTTTATAACCAAAACGATATGGTGGTGCAACGGCAAGGACATTATCAGCAAGGTTGGGGGCCGGGATATATTGTGCATATGTTCCCATACTTTGCTTTTAACCCATTGGCTGCCCATATATCTGATTTGCAACCCGGGGATATAGTGTTTATGCGGTTCGATGAGCAAGACCCCACCGTTATTACGAGCATTAGTGCAACTGTTCATCCTGTGGTACGCCACGGTTTGGTGCGTCAAGTTAGCTTTAGCGGCGGTGTTGCAAGCATATTGCTCCAGTTTGACACAGGCCAAACAAGCTGGTTTGATTTAGGTCCGAATGTGTTTATTACTCGCCAGGGTCGCCCTGTAAACAACAGTGAAATATTGGTGGGGGACCGTTTGCGGCTTCTTCTTAACCAAGCTGTGTTGGCTCCCGGCCATGTGATAGAATCTGTGCTTGAGGCCTCTTTGGAAGGAGAAGGACATCACATTTCAACCATTCTGACAGGGCATTTGGCAGGGATTAATAATATCCAACAAAATCTTATGCTACACAATTCCCGCCCTCTAACAGGGTTAGGTTGGGGACACCATGCTCAAATACAAGATTTGAGCCTTAGCCGCCAAAATATAGCGTTTTTCCATGAGGATCAACAGATTAGCATTGATCATGCCCAGCGGTTTTTGTCCCGGACAGACTTAAACACATACGTTGCTATGGATTCCAGCCATTTTGGAGAAGCTATCCGCCAAATAACGTTCCGTAACGGTCGTGATGAGCTTTTGGATCCGGATGTGGTTATTTCCACTACAGGCGGTGGTGGGTTTTTGATTGGTAGCATACCCGGTATTATCACAACAGACGATGGTACTATAGTACGCCGCAATGGTCGCCAGGTTAGCGGAAACGATATTTTGCCGGGGGATATGGTTCATGTGTCCTTGAATGGTGGCAACAACGCCGCTGTAGTGGATATAATAGACGTGCCGGCTGTTAGCGCCCTTAGCGTTGCCCGTGCTAGAGTTCTTAGCGTAACGGAAGGACACAGTTTTACGGTACAATCCATGGCAACATTGCAGGGTTATGAATGGATGTTTACTCCGGTAGAACGTATATTTACCATTAATCCAAACACACTGTTTTTGAACGAGGGTGGATGGGTGTCATCTGAAACATTTATTGGCTTTACCGCAGATACCGTTGTGGATCAAGTGTTCACAATTGTGTACGATGGAGCAATGGCAACTCATGTTATAGATGCACCATTTGGAAACAGAGCCGTGCGGGGTACGGTGTTCCAAGCAGAGGAAGATGTTATAGGTTTGCGGGATGCACAGTTCCTGTACAGCCCGGATGTTGACCCAACCCACGAATGGCGCAACATCAGTAACGTTAACCCAACCATGGGTATTACTCTGCACCCAAACACGTTAATTGTACGAAACAGCCAAGTTGCCCAACCTAGAGATATACAGCCCGGGGATCAAATAACCGTTCTTACATTCAACTTTCCGGATGAGATGACAGCAGGCATGGTAATACCTGGTTATATAGTGTTAGTAGGGCAGTAAAGGTGGAGGAATTGCCATTATGAGAAATTTCATTAAAAAAGTAATATGTGCAACTCTAGTAATATCTATGACTCCTGTAACGGTGTTTGCGGGAGCCGGCACGATGGGTTTTTTTGGCGGGATATCGGAAGGGTTGCGAATGCCCACAATAACCGCCCGTTTGTTAGACCCCGCATTAAACGGAAGACGCAACGTTGCAGGAGAATACGAATACAGCGAGATGGTGTTTTTGAGCGGTGAGCCATCTCGGTTTGATGGGATACTGTTAGTAGCCCAAGGGGCGGGGGTTACCGCTGCTCCTTATGGTACTTTTGCAGTAACAAACACCGTAGTGGCGGGTCCCACAACAGGCGATACAGAAATATTTCGTGATATTGTATACACTGTACAATGGCGAAGAGAAGGCAACCAGGTTATAAAAAACTACAACGCTACAGATTGGGCAGAAGTAATACTTGTAGACGGTACCCTTTTCACGTTAGACTTTGACCAGAGTTTTTTTGTAATTAGCATAATAGAAGACCATAACCCGGGTATAATGTTTTATCGAGGGTTACTTAGTAAGCGTGCCGTATATTTTATAGGGGACACCGACGAAACAGTGGTGGTAGAAGCGACAGGGCATATATACGGTTTCGACAGCCCATATTCCAGCACAGAAACCCAAAGCCTGGATGTTTGGGTAATGGCAGCTGACTGGCAAATGAGCTATCAAATCCGCCCTAGCGTTAGTGTAACAACATCGCTGATGTATCAGGCAACAACACCCACCGCCATAAGTTTTGCAGGAAACTACATGCATCTGATGTCGAACCACAGTGTTGCAGCTTACGACATCTTTGTGGTTCCGCAACCTGCCCACTTTATCCCGACAAGCGGAAGTTTTAATATACAAACCCACACCACCCATGAAATGTTGCCGGCTTCTGATATGAGCATATTGCAGGGGCATTTTGCCGAGCAGGATATAAGCCGATTGTTTGCACAACAAATATTGTCGGGGTCGGTTGCTCATTTTGTGCCAAACCAAGCGATGACAAGGGGAGAGTTTACTCAGGCTCTTGTTAGGGCGTTGCGTATTGAGGTACCTATAATACAGCCTTTGGGGATTTTTAACCGCACCCAACGCATTGTTTTTCCGGATGTGCTTAGGGAAAGACCGGAATATGCCTATATTATTGCAGGGCATAACGCAGGGTTGGTTCACGGTCGTGTAGACGGGAATTTCCACATAGATGTGCCTATTAGCCGAGAAGAGGCTGTAGCGACACTTATACGTGGACTGGGCTTGGAAAACGTAGTGCCAAACCCGATCCCCATAACCTCACTGAACGACAGCTTACAAATATCCGGTTGGGCGGCAAGGGAGATGGCTGCCGCTTTGGAATTGGGATTAATAGCAGGGGATGCCAACGGAAACTTTCGGCCCCGCGATTTAATAACAAAGTCCGAAGCTGCCGCATTAATAAACCGTTTTATTGACTATATGCGAGAAGACTTGGTTAGAGACTATTCTGAAAGGATGGTTAACTTTGTTTGGTAATCAACGAACCCAATCTGCCCCTCCCCCCGAAACCGTGTGGGGGAGCGGGGCAATGACCTACGGAGGAAGCGTTTTAGCTTACACAACATGAAAATAATACATTTAGTAAGAGCTATGATAGTTTTTATTGCTGTTCTTGCTGTTATTGCAGTTTCATCCGCTATTTTTTCGCAAGGGTTTAATAATAGCACAAGGATGCTTTATGAAGAACGCATAACATACCAATTGGCAATTGAAGACATGCAGTTGACTGTGTATAGGTTGTTTTATTTGTCACACAACTATGTTGTTACCATGCATAACCACTACTATGAGCGATACAGGATAGAGCTTGCCAGGGAACGTTTTGTCTATGGCAAGAACAGCTTTTTGGACATGGGTGGAGCAACCCCGGAGGAAATTGAACTAATAGAGAGGATGTATGCAAACTATCTCTTTTTTATTGATGCTAATGATGAAGGAATGCTACTGGTACATACAGACTGGTCTGCGGCAGTAGCACTCCTGCATAATGAGGTGTACAGCCAAACATTTATTGAGTTGGACGACTTTATGGATCAAGTTAGGGATTCCGTTGTGCTTCGTGTTGAAACGGAACTGAATCAAGTGAATGCTCTAACCGACATATTTGACACAATATCTATGGTTTCTGTCCTTTTGTTAGGTATTGGTAGCATATTTGCACTCGTTCTTATAAACAAAAAAATTGCCCCAATAAGCACTTTAGTGAAAAAAGTTACTAATGTTTCCGCTGGGAATTTTAGCGTAAATATAAACAGATCAAATTTAGGCAAAGACGAGATAGGTGTGTTAACAAGCGATATTTACGATTTGATAGATACTGTGAAAAGTATTGTAGATGATCTGGTGCAGTTTTCACACGAGTATGGTGCAAAAGGCGATATCGACTTTAGGATGGTTGCGGACAAATACCAAGGTGAATATAGAGAGATTGCCCTAGGTATTAATAATATTGCCGATACATTACAAGACGATATAAAAGTGCTTATGTATCTTTTGAAAAAGATTGGCAATGGTGAGTTTGATGTACAAATCAAACAAATGCCGGGGAAAAAAGCTGAAACTAACTTGATTGTAGATGAGCTATTAGCAAATTTGGCAAGTGTTAGTAATGGTATAAACTCTATGATAGAAGCTGTTGCGGTAAATGGCAACATGAAGTTTCACATAGACGACTCTGGTTATCAAGGGGATTGGCAAAAAATTATTAAAGGTCTAAATTCTATAGCAGAAGCTGTAGATACCCCCTTGACAGAAATAAAAGAAGCTGTGCTAAACCTAGATAACGGTACTTTTGATAAAAAAGCAGAAGGCAACTATGTAGGTGATTTTTTGACAATTACATCTGCAGTTAACCGCAGTTTTAGAGGACTGGAAGGTATGGTTCAAGAGATTGGCAAAACACTTTCTGCAATTGCTGAAGGGGATTTAACTGTGCGAATAACACAAGAATATCCCGGCGAGTTTAAAGTTATTAGAGAATCCGTCAATCATATCGGTAGTACGCTCCATACGACGATGGAACAGATTAGTGCTGCTTCGGAGCAAGTGTTGGCAGGTGCCACACAGATCTCTGAAAATTCTATGAGTTTGGCAGAGGGAGCAACAGATCAATCAACCTCTATTGAACAGCTCAACGCATCTGTGGAAATGATTAATCAGCAAACCAGACTCAATGCCGGTAACGCCAAAGAAGCCAACGATCTTTTCATAAAATCTACTAATACTGCTCAAGACGGCAACAACGCAATGAAACAATTGCTCGAAGCCATGCTCCATATGAGAGAATCCAGTGATAGCATATTCCGTATTATAAAAGTAATCCAAGACATAGCTTTTCAGACCAATTTGCTTGCTCTTAACGCAGCGGTAGAAGCGGCAAGAGCTGCCGAACACGGCAAAGGGTTTGCGGTGGTAGCAGAAGAGGTACGGGAGCTGGCGGCACGTAGCCAAACAGCCGCAGTGGAAACCACAGGGCTTATAGAAAGCTCTATTGACCGGGTAGAAGTTGGGAGCAATCTTGCAGAGTCTACAGCAAAAACGCTAGATGCAATAGTTAGTAATGCCAATGAGGTTTTGGGGATTGTTAACGGCATTTCCGCCTCTTCGCAAGAGCAAGCAGAGGCTATTAGCCGGTTAGTTGAGGTTATTAATAAAATAGCTCAAGTTACACAGAGGAACACGGCTGCATCTGAAGAATCTGCGGCAACTTCCCAAGAGCTTAATTCCCAAGCAACAATTTTGCGTGAGCTTGTGGCTTATTTTAAGATATAAGAACACCCTGGGGGGCAGAATACAGCCCCCTTTTTATTGTTTGAAAAATTAGTTTAGCTTGTGGGAAACCGATTGGATTTTTTTTGCTTGTGGCATAATTCACGCCCCTTGACTTGGCCCTTAAAATCTACTGTAATTTCTTCATTTTTCGATGCTCCATCGCTTTTTGTGATAATTCTTCAACACTTAGATTTTCATATAAACTCTCCTGCCATTTTGTATAGTCAAACGGCTCTTTAATAATTAAGGCAATAAAACGTTCTGTGTGTACATGGCCAAAATTGTCTATCAAGTGCTTTATTATGGATTGCTTTAATACTGTATCGTTCATTTACGACTCCTCCGTTTCAATAATAAATTCAATTGGGCTTATTATTCTAATTCTGCTATCAGTAAATTTCAAAAATCTAGCGTCTGTCGTGATAAGGTAATCACATTTGGCGATTATTGCACAGGCAACATGCAGTGCGTCCTTTGTTTTTAGCCCTCGGTCTTTTACTGCATTAGCAATATTCAATACCTCGTCGCTCTCATCCATATTGAGAGTGGCATATTTTAGAAAGTTCTCTATAACGAATCTTCTCTCAGCATAGGGGTTGTCATCATTTTCAAACTCCAAAATATACGACGCTACAAGTTCCAACCGACCGGCGACAATCATCTCTTGAATCCGCAGTTTCGCCCTTTTTTCAAGTTCAATCTTTAATTGAGTTTGGTCATCATAGGGTCTGTTAAAGCAACAGTTATCCAAATATATTTTACATTTCATATCTTATCTCCAGCCATCAAGTTAGGGCAACAATTTTATTGCCCTAACGGACATCTTTATTATAGCACGAATATTCGGAAAAACCAAGGGAAAATTTCTGTTTCGACAAAATTCCGCAAAAGTCATTGAACCTATCTCAAATCTGTGCTATAATAATCTTAAATCTCAAAACATTTTGGGTTGTGAGTTACAAGCGAAGAAAGAGGTGCTTGTAGGATTACAGAACAAGGGACAATGCAGGTTGCAGAGGCAACCTCCCAAGAGGAGCTTAATTGCCAAGTAACAATTTTGCGTGAACTTGTGCGTATTTTAAGACGTAGAAAACGCCTCCCCCTTCTCGCTCTCAGTAAGTGAAAAGGGGGGAGGATAAGTTACCCCCTTTATTTTAGAGGAGTATTTAATGTTTCAAAAATTAGTTTCGCTTGTTATAGATTATGCTAACGATGATTTTTCGGTTGCAAGCGAAAAACTAGATAACTTTGTGTCGAACGCAGATGACTTTGAAGATATTGTCTTGCAAATCGGTGCCATACCGGAGTCTATTGCTCATGACTCTACAGAGGAAAAGTTGTTTTCTAAAGTTTCGGATGCTGTTCTTTCACGTGCCTTTCGAGAATTGGGGCTAAAATCGAAAGTTTTAACCGAAAGGGCGAATAGTGCAGATGTTATTGCAAAATCAATGTTTCACAATTATACTTTGGTTGCAGATGCCAAGGCTTTTAGATTGAGTAGAACGGCTAAAAATCAAAAAGATTTTAAGGTTAAATCCTTGTCGGATTGGAGAAAAGACGAAAATTATGCAGTACTATGTTCTCCGTATTTCCAATATCCTCAAAGACAAAGTCAAATTTATGCCCAGTCTGTCGATAATAATGTTTGTCTTTTTAGTTGGGAGCATATTCTTTTTTTGCTGAAACACAAAATAAAAGAAAATGAGTGCATTGACTTATCGGTGCTGTGGAATTTCGGGGAATTTAAAGCAAAAACAACACTTGTTTATAAAAAGAACGTTTCTTTTATTCGTGAATTTGATGCGGCTTGTGTTTTGTTAGCTGGAGCATCACAGAGCGATTTTGGTAAACTGTTGGATAATTGTATTGTAAAGTTCAAAGATAGGGCAACTACAGAAAAAGCATACTGGGAAACCGAAAGAAAAACTATTGAAACGTACTCTCGCAAACAAGCAATTGATGAACTAATAAAGAATAAGAAAATTGTTGAAAAAATGCAACAAATAGACCTATACATAAAGAGGATTAGCCGTTGATTGACAGTATAATATGCGGGAATTCTACCGAAATTTTAAAAACGATACCTAATGAATATGCACACGCCATCATTTCTGATATTCCATATGGAATAAACCATGATGAATGGGATGTGCTGCATAATAATACAAATTCAGCACTTGGCGGATCATCTGTTGCCCAAACCATGGGCGGTGCATTGTTCAAACGCCGTGGCAAGCCGCTAAATGGCTGGAGTGCCGCAGATAAAAAAATACCCCTTGAATATCAAGAGTGGTGTGAAACTTGGGCTGGAGAGTGGTTGAGGGTATTAAAACCCGGCTCTTCTTGCCTTGTTTTTGCCGGGCGCCGTTTGGCTCACAGATGTACAGTTGCTTTAGAAAATGCAGGTTTTACCTTTAAAGATATGTTAGCTTGGCAAAAAAACACTGCTCCGCACCGTGCACAAAGAATCTCTGAAATATACAAACGCCGTGGCGACCTTAAACAGGCAGAAGCTTGGGATGGTTGGCGGGTTGCCAATTTGCGTCCTGTGTTTGAGCCTGTTTTATGGTTTCAAAAACCCTATAAGACGGGCGGAACAATTGCTGATAATGTGTTGGAGTACGGGGTCGGTGCTTGGAGTGAACAAGCACTTTTAATGTTTGGTAATAAAGGTCTTAATAATCCCACACATTCTAATGTGTTGTATTTCCCGCATGAAAAAAACGACCGTGGGTTACACGAAACGCAAAAACCGCTCAAACTTATGGAGTGCCTCGTTTCTCTTACCACACAAAAGAATGCTGTAATTATCGACCCTTTTGCCGGCTCCGGCACCACTTGTTTGGCAGCATTTAGGCAAAATCGGCACTATATTGGAATTGAAATTGATAGCAATTATGTTGAGGTTGCTCGCAAACGTATATTAGACGATTCTGCACAACTAAAGATAGATGGAATATGAAATATTCGGAAATATTCACCCTCTCCCCTTCTCGCTATCAGCAAGTGAAAAGGGGGGAAGGTGAACCCTAGCTAAAAGATATAGCACTTTTATTACTTTCACTGACGGTTGCCCATTTTGAAAGTAATAAAAGTGCGAAACTTGTGGGAAAGCAGATTACAGATTTAACCACAAAGCGGGACGAACACCGCCGGAGACGTTGTTGACATAGTTACCACTAAGACGGACAAGACCATCATTGTTGACAGATGCGGCACCGCTACTAACGTAACCGGGCGACCGTAGCCACCACCAGCCTGCCCTTCCACCGATGTCTTTTGCTATACGCTTTTTGTTAAATTGATCGTCTATCACATGATCATCACCTGGATTTTCATTGAGCTTTCCGTTTTTAAGTTGCTCACTATCACAAAAATAGTGTACAAGCTCATCAATGCTAAGCAGAAAAACATTGTCTGTTGTCTTGCTTCCACCCTTTATTCCAAGCCAAGGGTTATCATGATTTGTGATGGTTCTTTGGACTACTCGCCTTTTCTCTGCGGCCGACAGTTTGTTGTAGAAGTTGTTGTTCAAATAATGGCGTAAACTACAATTCTCCCAAGTTATATCCTCTCGGTCTTTGTGATAGACTCGTTTCTCAATCACCAACTCACTTAGCAGCAGAACTTGCCCATTCTGTATATCTAAAACTTGCCAGATATACCCTGCAAAGGGGATGAGGCTTCCTATTTGTGGTGCTTGTAGCCTATGCGAATTCTCTTTAGGTTTTTTGTCTAATTGTTTTAAGATTGTTGTTATTTGCTTTTTTGTTTTTTGGTGTTCTGCGTTTAGTTGATGTATCTGCTTTTTTAGTTTCTCCATTTCATTATTTTGGTTGTTAATATACTTTTTTGTTTCTTGATATTCTGCGTGTAAGCGTACATGGTTTCGTTGCAGTCTACTATAACTTTGCTGCATCTTATAATATCTTTTGTGCGGTTTTGCCGATGGATTTAATCGGTTGCTTGCGTCTTCTTTTGTTGCAAATACTTTGTTTTCAAATTCGTAGGTATAGGGGGTGTTTAGCTCTGCCTGCTGTCGGCATATGGGGCAGGGCATGGTTGGGTTGTTTTGCGATGGGTTCATTTAGTGTGTTCTCCTTGTTTTTTACTTTATTCTCTAGTCATCCTTTTTTTAAACCTTTAAACCAACATTACAACCTTATACGGTTAAATTTTGAATTGCTGTCGCTTACTAGGAATTGGGGTTCTTCCCGAACTCTACAGCAGTTTTGTATCATTTATAAACAAATGAAAATGCCCGCCCAAAAAAGCAGAGGCCCTTGAACTCATTACCATACGGCCCAAAAATATTTCAAAATAATCAGCCACGGTACACATGTTCAAATCTATTGTAAGGCGTAGGTTAATATCTTTTGTTTCTGCTACTACTTCCAAATCGGACTTTTCAGCTGCATAGTTAACTCTGTCGTGTATGTCAAAAGAGGTGACATCGGTGTTTTTTACACGGCTACGGCGCACATCGGCTTTGTCTGCTATTATTAGGGCAGCAGATATGGGGCTGACGGGCAATCCATCTCCTTCATCGTGGTGCCCTATTGCGGATATTACAAGCCCTACTTCCTCCGGAGGCATGTGCATTCTGGTTAACATTTCAAACATAATAACTGCCCCTGTTTGCGCGTGGAGATTCCTATTTACCGCATTGCCAATATCGTGGGTATACCCTGCTATACGAGCCAACTCTATCGTTCTTTCATCGTAGCCAAATGTTTTTAAAATTTTTGCAGATGTTTCTGCTACTAGCTTTGTGTGAGCCCCCGAATGATCGCTGTAGCCCATTATATCCATAACGCTATCTACTCGGTCTATGTATGCCTTAACTTCTCTGTTTACCATTACATCGTTTAGGGAAATGTTTTCTCTATAGTTCATCTGGCACCTCTCTTATAATTTTTTCTACTATTGCTGTGTATGCGTCAATAGATTTGTATAGGTTTTCACTGAAATCGGAAACTGCTTCTCCGTCAGCTTTGTCGGATATTGAACGTATAATAACAAAGGGGGTGCTGTGCAGATAACACACCTGCGCAATTGCCGCACCTTCCATTTCTACACACAAAGCCTCAAAATGGTCGCGTATCTTTTCTTTTATTGCTTTATCTGTCACAAATTGGTCACCGCTGGCTACTCGCCCCACTTTTGTATTTGGTTCAGTTGACGCTATTTTTACCAATAGGGGGTTGGCGGCAAAAGCTATTGTTTTGAACTGGGGTATTTGCCCCGGGGCGTACCCAAAGCCTGTTGCATCCATATCATGGTGAACAGCATCTTCAGAAATTACTATGTCGCCTATGTTTAGGCTGCTGTCCACAGCTCCTGCCACCCCGCTGTTTATTACAACGCTAGCACCCAAATTGTTTATTAGATGATGGGTTACAATGGCGGCATTTACCTTGCCAACACCACACTTAACAAGCACAACTTTTTTGCCGTGCATTTGGCCATGGTAATACGTCCAACCGGCATTTTGGCTTTCACTCACATTTTCCAGCTTTTTTTGTAAAATTTCTATCTCTTCTGGCATTGCACCTATTATGCCTATTTTGCTCATTCGTGTAACTCCTTTTCTATTATCGCCTTTAAATTATTGGCTTCTTTTTCCAACACTGCCATATCTGTCCCTTCTATCATTATGCGTATTAACGGTTCTGTGCCGGAGGGTCTTATAAGAACACGACCGTTTTCGGCAAACAAGGCTTCGGTAGCTGTTATTGCCTGAGCAATTACCGGATTTTGGTTATAGCTTCCCTTTACCTCATTTTTGACTGTTGCATTTACAAGCACCTGGGGATATTTTTTCATATAGGTGTTTAGCTGGTGAAGGGTGGTATTTTTTTGCACCATAAATTTCAGGATTTGCAATGCAGTCAAAAGGCCATCTCCCGTTGTTGTATAGTCAAGGAAAATAAAGTGGCCACTCTGTTCTCCGCCAAAATTATAACCACCGGCAATCATTGCCTCCAACACATAGCGATCCCCAACATTTGTTTCTATTATTTCTATCCCCATCTTTTCACCCATTTTTCGTAATCCAAGATTACTCATTGTTGTGGCAACTATTGTGTTTTTATTTAACCTCCCTTCCTCTTTTAGGACATTACCGCAAATACTCATTAAACTGTCGCCACACAACACATTGCCCTTGGCATCCACCATTAAACAACGGTCGCCATCTCCATCAAAAGCGATGCCGATATCTAGCTTGTTTTTCTTGACATGCTCTGCAATGCTGTTCATGTGTGTAGAGCCGCAGTTTTCGTTTATATTTGTACCGGTGGGGGTAATGTGTATGGGGAAAAGTGTTGCATTTAGCTGTTCCATAATCCTTGGCGCAACACTATACGTCGCACCATTGGCACAGTCTATACCAACTTTTAAGCCTTTGAGGGAAATGTTTCCCATTATTTGTTTTAAAAATGCTGTGTAGTCGTCAACCGCTGTTTGCACCGACTGTATACGGCCCACATCTGCCCCTGTTGGTTGCGGCAAAGCAGTACGGTTGTTTAGTATGTCTTCTATCTCTTTTTCCAGTGTATCGTCTAATTTATAACCTATGCTATTAAAAAACTTTATCCCATTATCTTCCACAGGGTTGTGAGAAGCACTTATCATAACTCCTGCTGCCATACCATATTTTTTCACTAAAGTCGCAATGGCGGGGGTAGGTATAAACCCCGCCAGGTGAGCATTGCCGCCAACAGAGCAAATGCCGGACACAAGGGCAGCCTCTAGCATATCAGAAGAAATACGAGTGTCTTTCCCTACTAGAATATCTGCTGTGCCTGTGCTTTTTAAAACATATGCACCGGCACGCCCCAGCTCAAAAGCAAGCTGGGGAGTCAACTCTGTATTGGCTACGCCACGCACACCATCTGTTCCAAATTTAATCATAATAATTGTCCTCGTCTGTTTCTATTGTAACAGTTGCAATGGCTGGATAAACCAACTCTCCTTGGGGTAGAGTTATCGCTACCTCCAGCTCATGAACCCCGGGAGCAAGATTATATATATTCAATGTGCCTGTTATTGCGGCAATATCTATGTCTGCTCCATCTCCTGCTATAGTTAGTTCTATATATTCTTGCAAATGAACTCCGACAGCCATGCCACCGACAACGTTTATTTGGCTACTGGGCAGATGAACAGTAGTTGTTGGCAATGGGTCAGGCTCAACTATTATTGCTGAAATATCTATAAATATAGAAATCTCCGGATTGCTATATACGGTTACATCGCTTAAAAAGTCACGAATATCTACAGTTATCGTTTGTGACTGTGTAAAGCCGGAAATATCCAGGGTTTCAAGGAATATTTGCCCAATATCTGCCACCACAGCGGCATCTCCCATTACTTGAACGCTGTTTGCGCTGAGGGTAAAGCCGTTATAAACGAAGCCCGGCGGGATGGCGTTCATCCCAACAATTTCCGGTGCTATTACCGGTACGCTCGTTAAAGCATTTATGGGAACGGTTACACTAACTGTTCCAGGCAACAAATTAAAGTTGTTTGTTATATCATTATCTTCTCGATCAAGCACTACCACCTGGGAAACAAAGTTTGTTTCCTCTTGTATTCCATATAAGCTAATATTTGCAACAACACGGTACACGTTGCTTAATTGGCTTCTTGGCCCCGTAACGGTTATTGTTTGAGGAAAGGAGGTTATAACACCCGCACTAAAATTTTCCGGTGGGCTTTGGGTAATTAAAGGCTCAAGGGAATATTGTTGGTTTTCCAATATGTCCAAATTAATATTAACATTATCGGTGGCAGGGGTTAGCACATATCCCCCCTGCACAATGGGAGATATAACCTGTGCCTCTACCGGTACACTAATAGAAACAGGAGTGGTAAAATCTTGCGGGATTACTATATTGCTTAAATCGACAAAAGGAAAAACCTCCTCCGGAGATATAGCAACACTCTGTAAATGGTTAGCTTGAACAACAATTTGTGTGTTACGCAATGCCTGCTCATTTAATATTATTATATTGCTCTGGGTCAAGTGATCCATGTTGTGCAGTTCCAGTGTGCGAACAAACGGCGATTCTATCGGGGGATCCGCTTGCCAAGACGCAAGCATCCACAAAGATAGAGCGGAAATCACAGCAAAAGCCTTCCACTTTAGATTTCGGAATAAACATGCTTCTAGCATAGTTAGCAAGTTTTTTATTTTCATTTATTTGTTGTCTCCTTTCCATAATATTAGCTTTTTACTATTGCCGGGTTTTACACCGGATAGCAGTACACGTTGCAAATTTTCTTTGTTTATATTTTTAGATAATTTGCCGCCTCGTGCAATGCTTATTTTTGAAGTTTCTTCAGAAACTACTATTGCCAAACAATCATAAGCCTCGCTGACACCGACTGCGGCTCGGTGGCGGGTACCCAACTCTCGCCCTATCTCTGTTTCGGTTAAGGGCAAAATGCAGGAAGCAGCTACTATACGGTCTTTGCGTATAATTACAGCTCCGTCATGCAAAGGAGCGTTGTTTTCAAAAATATTCATTAGGAGTTGTTTGCTAATAACAGCATCTAACTCCACCCCTGTACGGCTAAGCTCTCCCAAAGACACTTCGGCTTCTATTATAATCAATGCACCAGTGCTTTCATTTGCTAGACTTTCCGAGGCTTCCACAATCTCTTTTGTTGCACTCACAAAAAGTCCCTCTTCCCCCTTCAGGAAATGCGGCGCAAATTTGCCGCGCCCAAGCTCTTCTAACACACGCCTAAGCTCCGGTTGAAACACAATTATCATAGCAATAACACCAATGCTAAAAAAGCTGTTCACAAGCCAAAAAATAGCTGTAAAACCCAACACAAAACTGAGACCCCAAACTATTAAAATAACAATAATCCCTTTCAGTAGACTGCGGGCTTTTGTTGTTAACAACCATCTGGTTAATCTGTAAATAATAAAAGCGATAATGGCAATATCTATAAAATCTAGTATAGATATTGTAGAAAGTGGGTTAAGCTCCCATATAAAAAATGTGTTTGTGTTCATGTGTCAGACTAATCCCTCCTTGGGGAACTCCTAGAACCCCTTTGTGTTTGAGTTGATTGACTATCAATCGCCAACCTTTGTGAACCTCTCTGCCTTGGTAGCCTTTCCGGAATATCTTGCTTTTGAGGCCTTTTTAATGTATCCGGTTTTTCGTACTCTCGTTCGTATTCCTCATAGATATTTGCTCTATCTTCTTGTTGTTGTCTAACTTGTTGTTTGATGTTAGATTTTTTGTGAGATACTACGGGGCGTTTTTTTGGAATAAGTTTTACGTAGTAATAATATTCCTCGTCTTGAAACTCCACACGCTGGGCATGGCGGTAGTCCAGCGCCACATTAAAAAAGTTGTACAGATATAGCAGCAAACCGCCCAAAACAGCAAAAATCAATATGGAAACTATCCCAAAACCAAGATCCACAAAAAACGATGCAAATATAAATGTGGATACACCGAGTACAGTACCTAGGATAATAGAAAGCTCCTTTGCGTAGTTTATGCTAAGGCGGGAGATTATATAAACAAAGATAAATGGTGCAAACATGGCGATTGTAACCACGAGCCAGTTTTGTATGGCATCACCGCCTGTCACAAAGCTCTGGTATATCTCCATTATCGTAGCCAACAAATCGTCTATCTCTATGTCTAGCAGAGCGGCGGCCTCCTCTGCCTCCTCATATCCATAATCTATAAAGCCCAGTATCATTTGGCCGTAGCTCCATATAAAAGCCCCAATAGACAAGGGTATAATGCTTGTAAGCCCAAAATAAAGCCCTGCTATGATAGGGACAATAAATGGCATGTTAAAATTAAAACCCATAATTAGAGCAATTATCAAAACATTTTCTTTTTTTCCGAAGTGGCCGTAAAACAAAAATGTGGTCAAAAGCCCAAGAAAAACAATAAATGCAATTTCCAGCTGATTAGTAAACTGTATAGTGGTAAACAGTACCATAATAAGATAATTGGCGTTTAAGGGCAGTATGGCAAACAAGATCCCCATAAAAATGCTAAACAAAAGACCCAAGTTGGCAATAAGTGCAAATGCTTGGTTGTAGTGGCCAATATTGTTTATTGTGCTATAAATAATCAACCCTGCAATAAATTTTAGGCCAAAAGCCAAAATCATCTCGTATTTTCTTGCAAAGTTAAGTACGTTGTCGCGTATGTCAATAATATTCATTTATTAAAAATCCTCGTATTCATCATATTCGTCGTGAGCCGATTCATCATCCAACTCTTCTAATTTAGCAATAAGAGAAAAGTATTCTTGAAGCCTAAGTTTTATTTTGGTATATTCTTCCGTTGCGATCCTTGTGCCAACAAAAGTGTACACACCTAATACAACAGCAATAATTATAGCAGTATTTATACCAAATTGTATATAGTCAAATCCCAAAAAATCCATATCCTCGCTAAGGACTGTTATAACGATATATATGGCGATTGGTATGAGAGTACCAACAAGAGCAAAGAATCTGAACGCAAAGTTGCGTCTATAAACATAATCTCGGTAAAACAAACCGTTTGCCCTCTTATCTTCTTCGCCATAGGTTTTATCGTATATGGCAAGTTTTGTCATAATTATTATACGTTCTTTGTTAATCATACAATACACCCCTTTTTAACTATTATACCACAAAATATTAAATTGTGCCAATTTGCAGAAAATATAGATAAAAGTACGTTGGGATTGTGGGAATTGTATAGCATTTGACACAAAAAAAGACTTGTGGTAGTATGAACCATGTTTATCAAGTTATTAGACTTTCATATGAGGATAAAATAAATGATTTCAGCAATAACGGCTCCGATAGCCAATTTGTACGATACACCGGACAATACTGCATCCTTGACAGATGAGGTATTGCACGGTTGGCCCATAACAATTTTAGATGAACAACGAGATTTTTATCACATTAAAACGTTTTACAATTATAAAGGATATTTAGAAAAGGCAAATGTAGCAAAAGATGCCCATTTTATCCCCACTCACGTTGTAACACAACAGCTTGCAGATATTTCTCTTGGGGAAACAGTAGAACACCGTGCAATTGCCACTTTACCAAAAGAGTCATATGTACACGTATTAAAAGAAGGGGAAAAATATTGCAAAATTCAAATGAGCTGTGGTAAAGAAGGATACACACGCAAACAATTTTTAAAACCCCTTATCCCACCGACTTTCTCCCTACCGCACGAATATAACGAAAAAGATTTGCGTAAAAATATAGTAGACACGGCACTAAAATATACGGGAGTGCAGTACCGCTGGGGCGGCAAAACCCACATGGGTATCGATTGCTCCGGTTTATCATTTATGTGCTATTTGGCAAATGGTATAATAATTTACAGAGATGCTGTTATAAAAGAGGATTTTTCCGTAAAAAAAATAGATAAAGAGAGTTTACAAAAAGCCGATCTCGTTTTTTGGAAGGGCCATGTTGGGATATATATGGGGGATGGGCGGTTTATTCATTCATCTGATGGCAGAGGTGGTGTAAATACAGATAATTTGGAAGAGTGTCTAAACAGCTACCGGAATTTCGTAGGGTATGGTAGTGTTTTCTAAGTGTATAGCACGGGGGCAAAATATGGAGTTCAAGAGAGAAAACAGTGCAATAAGGGGGTTTTTGGTGTAAAAAAAGTCCGTTCTAATGCGAACTATGAAACTCCCGATGTGAGACTCTATGGCTGACTTTATGCGAGACTCTATGTGATACTTTATATCAGAAAAAATAGAAAAATCCGAAAATATTCTATGATTGGAAGCCAACCCCATTATACATTTTTCCCTGTAACGAAACAAGGGAAAAATGTCTGATATGCCTTTCAGGTCTATAAACTTCACCGTTCACTTAAACATTCGGCAGAAAAACGACAGAAAAAATTTGGGTGTGTCATAAAACCATTGAGTAACGCACCACACCCCGCAAGGGGCTAGCCCCTTGACCCCGTTTTTCGAGGTTTTTATCGAGGTTAGGTTTTAGCGTTTAATCTTATCTATGACATGACCATTAATCAAGCCATCTGTTTTTTTAGCAACGCCATTGTTTCGAGTGCTTTCTTTGCTCGTGCTTTGTAATAATTATTGCGTTCTTCTAAACTCATATTTTTAGTTACTTCGTAGTTATATTCACGTATTTTATGAATATCTTCAATTGTAAAGTTATGACTAATATTTAATTTCA
>JGI24700J35501_10930832_pt1 | contig 26381 bp, 27 predicted proteins | sample TergutTh196P1_FD_35501 | JGI IMG/M metagenome (IMG submission 35501)
CGGTAAGCCCGCGCCTTCCTTTTGCATCATTATCGAACATAAGAGCGGAAGGAAGAAGTAGGAATGAAGCAGGGCTTTCTAATCAGTGCTTTGTGCCGCGAACCAGAGGTTCGATGCGCCTTTGTGCCTCCGTGTGATAAAAATGGGAGTAAATTCCGAAGCTCGAGCATTCATGCGTTTGTCGCGGGGAAACGCCCGGAAAGCCCTTGACAAAACCAGAGGAATCGTCATATACTGAAAATATGGAAAGATGGGACATTGAAAAAATCAGAGCCTCCGTGAATAAATTTGATTTTGCCAATAACACCGTGTATTTTGACTTTTACAATAACACCCATGCCGATCTAGAAAACCTGAACAAACACCTGTTCGACAAACGCCCGGATTTAATTTTACAAGTTGCAACAGCAACCAAAGACAATACTTATTTAGCACCGCTCCCATCGCTCAAAAACGTAAAAAAGCTGTATCTAACCGGCTATAGCTCCTTGAATGAAATTAAAGGCATGGATCAGTTGGAGTATTTGTCGATATACAATCTTTCTAATAAAAAGACATTGGACATTGAGTTTCTTGAAGGCCTAAATAACCTTGAAGAATTGCGCCTTAGCGCAAAAGTAAAAAACATTGACCCGGTTGGAAAATGCAAAAACCTAAAACTTTTATACCTGTCCACAACCCTAGACAACTACGGCTTTATGCAACCCTTGGATAAAATAAAAAACGTGATGATCGATTCCTGCATCGCGTCCAATGACTTTGCCCCGTTAAACAAACCAACGCTTGAAGAATTAAGCATTTTGCAAATAAACAAACTCGAAAATATTGACGGCATAAAAGATTTCGTATCGTTAAAAAAGCTAAGAATATCGCTTTCAAAACTAAAGACCCTGCCGGAAATGAACAAGCTGGAAAATCTGCGCGAGCTTAAATTGAACTTGAAAAGCTGGGAAAACCCAGAGGTCTTAAAAACAATACCGGCACTGGAAAAACTTTATATGGAAGAAATTAACCCAAAACTAGATGCGGAAAAATTTTATTTTTTAACGGAAATGCAAACACTCAAGAAAATTGATTTTAGGTTTATCGATTTTAACAAAAAGCGGATAGAAAAACTGAATAAAATGTTTGCGGAAAAAGGAATGGAGGACAAGGTTGTCCAATAGAGTTGTTCGGAAACTTCAGTTTCAGAACAACTTCTACTTTTAAAAGCACTTTTTTGGGGCTTTTGCCCCAAAAAATGCGAGACTTGAGAGAGAACCATCGGGTTCTCTCTCAAGTCCAATAGCGGGGGGCTTATGGAAAAATTATTTACGGAATATTTGGAACACTCTGAAAAAATGAGAACCGGGTACAGGAAAAGTATGTTGCCTGCCCCAAAATATTGGAAAGACATTTTGAGTGAAGTAATGGACATAATCCCAGAAATTTTTGAAGTAATTTATGGCAATGTGTCTGGAACATTTTCTGCAACCCAAGAGCAAAACTTATTGGATTTTACGCCGGGATACCTGTTGATCCATATTTCCGAATACCAAAAAGCCTGCAAAGATTTATCCGCCATACTAACCGCCCTTAATATCAAGGATAAATTTTACCCAATCTTACGCGATTATTCATCCCATTTTATTGCCATAAAAGCGACAACCGGTGAAATATACCTAATATCTTCCGAAGACGGCGAAAGCCTGTTGCACAACTCGTCGTTAAAGTTTTTGGAAACGCTCAACGATTTTTATTCAAAAGGGGTTTATTTTTTGGATGAAGACGGTTTTTTAGATTACGACTACGACTTGGAAGGCGAAGTTGGACTGAAGCACAATCCGGGCGTAAAGTTTTGGGTTGACGCTTAAAGCAAAAAACAGGAGAACCAGCTTTTTATGATGTATTACAAATATACAGACACAGAAATAGAAGTTGTTCGGAAACTGAAGTTTCCGAACAACTTCTATTAGCCATTAAGGAGGACACGATGAAAAGCATAATTTTTATAGGCATTGCAATTGTTTTGGTGGGAATTGCAATCTTTAATTACCCGCTATGGAGAAACGAAGAGCAAATAAGGCGTTATATTTTGAGCATTACCCCCGTCGGCTCGCACATGGACGAGGTAATAGAAGTTATCAGAAACAACAGGCGGTGGCAAGTTCAAGCGGCAGGCCGTTGGATGCCGCTCCATGCCGTCTCCGACGAGGCTCTGCCGGGAAGGATCGAATCGTATGTTCGACTGCAAAGCATAAGAATCGTCCTTGGCAGAACTTTACTGCAAAGCGTTGACGTATGGTGGGAGTTCGACGAAAACGTACTGGTTGACGTTTCCACGCGAAAAGGTTTAACAAAGTAGTAAAAACATGGTAACCCTAAAAAACAACAACACAAGGCTGGAACTGCACGACATAAAATCCTTTGAAAAACTGTTTCGCGAAGAAACCTTCGATCTTTCAATTGTAAAGGAACTATTGATTAGCGGCTCGGCAATAGACGACTTTTCATTTATAAACCAAATGGCTTCCCTAAAAAAACTGGCATTTTTAGCCTGCAAAGGAAATAGCTGGGACAGCATTCCCGGATTAGACACCCTCAAAGTGTTGCGCCTGCATAACATCAAGCAAAACAAGGAGTACATAAAAAACATAGATTTTATCGCAAAGTTTCAAAACTTGGAGTATATTTACCTCAAAATGCTTGGCATTGAGGCCTTCCCGGCACTTGCAACATTGGATAAATTGCATACAGTGTGTTGTTCAAACAGAAAATTAAATGACTATTCATCGCTGGAATATGCAAAATCGCTGGACACATTTATCGGCTGGATGGAAACAGACAACCATAGAACACCGGCAGAAGCATTTATCCCAATCCTTAAAAACAAAAGTTTAACGGCATTTCAATATGTGCAAAGGTCTAATGTCGAAGAAAAAAAACTAGACGCGCTTGTAAAAGAATATTGCCCGGATATAACTTCCCCAATCGACAGCTTCCCTAACGGCGTTCTAAATAACGAAAAAACGATGAGCATTATAGCGAACTTTTTTTAACGGGGAAACCCCCCGCGCACCAGCGCACATACCCCGCCCCGTGAAAGGCCGGGGTATGCCGCCCTCATGGGCTTACCGCCAATGCGCCTGGTCCCAAACCTTGTCTGTGTGTCCAAGCCCCAGCTTTTTGGCCTGCTCGTAACATTCGGCACCCCAGGAAATGTCCTCGACAGGCAACCCCCCGGAGTAAAAAATGATAATCTCGTCGTCGGACTTCCTCGCCTTGCCGGTGCCGGCGGCCACATCGCTTAGGGAGATAAACTTGCCCGCATCGAGCCTCCCGGCATGGAGCGCCTTTAGAACCGCCGCCGAAGTAGCCCCCCAGCTAAGGCCAAAGTCAAGACCGTCTTTGTGCGCAAGAGCTTCTTCGAGCCACAACTTGTGCATAGACCAATGGTCAAAAGCCACGGTGTTTTTTAGAAAAGCCTCGTCGGGCAAATCCATTGCCCCGGACGAAGTCAAAAGACAGCCCGGCTTGAGCCACGACGGGTCAATGCGCACACCCTTTTCGCCGGAAACCGCGACAGTAACAACATCCGCAGAGCGAATCGCCTCTTCAAGAGAAACCGCGACACTTTCCACGCTGTATTCCGCCTTTAGCTCTTTTGCGAACTCTTCGCACTTGCCGGCATCAATATCGCATAACAGCATCTTTTCGGCCTTGGGCATATTTTCAAGAATCCCGCGTGTGCAAGCCCTGTTGATTACACCGCAACCGATAACCGCAAGGTTACGCGCAGACTTGCTAGCCAAGTATTTTGTCGCAACCCCCGGCACCGCCCCCGTGCGCATTGCGCTTAACAAGTTTGCAGACATAATCGCCATAGGCGCACCCGTTTCGGCATCGTTAAGACACAGCATAAGAATCGAGCGGGGCAGACCCTTCGCAATGTTTGCCCGGTTGGAGCCGTACCACTTGACCCCCGTTAGGTGAAAACGCCCGCCCAAGTAGGCAGGCATGGCCATGTAACGTCTGTCTGGCCCGGCAAGCGGCATCTTGGGGAACTTGCTTTCGCCCGGAAAAAAAAGCATAAGGCCGTGGCTGTCGATCTCTGGCCCGCCCATAAGATAGTCGCCCTTCCCCAAAAGCTGAAAAGTTTCGTCCATTACCTCGACACATCTTTTGGCGTTAAGCACCCCGGCCTTGATCATATCAGGCTCGGATAAATACAAAAACTCGACTTTCTGGCTCATAAAACCTCCTATAAATTCGCGCCCATCTTGACGGCGCATTCTTTAAGCTCTTTTTTGATACTCGCCCCAATGTCCGGCTCGGAATATTCGGCAAGCCGTTTTTTCACAAGCCGGCTTGCGACTTCCTCGCTACTCTTCTTTTTTTCGACCCAGTCGTTGTAGGTGCAATCCTCGCTTACAAAAGGCTCAAAAATGACATCGCGGAAATTCATGGCCGTGCTTTCAAGACCCAGAAAACTGCCTTCCTCGAAACCCTGCTTTATGACGTCAAGCGAGTCGGAATCGATTTCGCCGGCACCTTTTTGCATACGACGTATGCGGGCGACAATTTCTTCGTCCATGACAAATTTTTCGGCACTGCAAGTTAAGATTGAGTCCAGCGTGCCGATAGATTGGTGCATATAATGCACGCCGCAGTTAAGGGCGATCATAAGGCCAAGCGCAGATTCAGCGGCACTTTGCGCGTCTGTTACCTGTGCCGATGTAAGACCCCCTCCCCCCCTGTAGGGAATCCGGTAATAAGAAGCCATTTGTGCGCCCGCCGCGCACAGAATCGAAAACTCTGGCGCACCGTAGGACATACGCATAGAGCGCATATTCATAACGCCGGGAAAACACCCGAACACGACCGGTGCGCCTGGGCGGATAAGCTGAGAATAAGCGATGCCGAACAAGCCCTCTGCGCAAGCCATGATGACCGCGCCGGTAAGACTGATCGGAGCCGTCGCGCCAACCATTGAACTGCTCGAAATATTGATGGGCTGGTTTTCTTCGGCAAAAACACGGATCATGCCGAGCATTTTTTCGTCCCAAGCCATCGGCGCAAGACTGTTCGCAACGCTCATGCAGACAGGCCTGTCCCGGAAACCCGTGGCGATTCTGGCAAGCTCGATCGCCGCCTTACCGTAGCTTTCGTCTATGCCCTGGGAGAAAAATGGCTTGTCGCTGTAGGTAAGCGCGTTGATCATCTGCACGAACTTTGCATCGCCAAGCTCGATGCCCACGGTGGGATACAGGATGCCGGCATTGGACACGCCGGCGACATCGCTCGTGTGGTTCAGCTTGAGCATATCGATCTGGTCTTGAACGGTCGCCGGCCGCCTTTTGCCCTGGGCATCCTGAATAAAGGACATTCCCGAATTGGGGTTTATAACCGCATCGTGTCCAATGCCGATTTTTGCGCTTTTTTCGGGCTTGCGTGCGTGCAAGACATAATCGCCCGGGACGCTCTTCAAAGCCCCGCGCAAAACCTCTTTCGGCAGCCTTACCGACTCGCCCGAAACGCTAGCCCCCTTTTTGGCGAAAAAATCGCGCACCCCCGCGTCTTTTACAACGATGCCCTGCTCGGCCAACAGTTTTTCGGTCTTTTCGGCGATTTCGCTTATCTGCTCTTGCCTTAGAGCCTCTATCTTCATTTTCATGCAAAGCACTCCTTATGATTTGATTATATATCATTATGTATCGATATGATAGTTTTGTCAATCATTAATTTTTCGTTTTTTCGCATTTTTTTGAAAATTCGCCGTTTACGGGTATTTGCGCACCCGGCTAATTAATGTTATAATGATCACAGGTGAAGGCAGTTTGGAATCAAAAATATTCGAGCTAATCAAAGAGTACAAAAACTTTTCAAAAAAACAGAAGGCGATTTACGATTACATCATCAAAAATGCCTACAATATAAGCATGATGAGTGCCGCCCAGCTTGCCGCGGCCGTAAACGTGGGGGAAGCTACGCTTTTCCGGTTTTTGAAGCAGATAGGTTATGAAACCTACGCGGATTTAAAGGCCGATGTCCACACCTACGCGCTTAACGAGATGAATTCCAACTATTTGCAACTTATAACCAAGCTAAAGTCCGACAAGGAGAACGGCCCCGGCGCGACTATCCGGCGGTCGATTGACTTGCTGGAAAAAACGGTCTCGCCAGGCACGCTCCAACTGATAAACCAAGCGGTTGAATTGATGCTCAACGCCCCGCAAACGGGGGTGCTTGGGCTAAGGTCGTCCAAGGCTGTCGCGCTTTATTTTGAATACACCCTGTTGCCCTTTTTCCCAAAAATTTCCCAGTTGAGCCACGACGAGCTTTATCTCTACGACCGGCTGCAACACTTTACCAAGGATAGTGCGGTGTTTTTGATTGCCGGCTGGCCGGGTACCAAAAGCGCATTAAACGCCGCACGCTATTGCGCCGAGGCCGGCATAAAAATCATTCTTCTTACAAACAACCCGACAAACCCCATAGCCCCGCTCGCCGATGTCGCAATCACGGTGTTGAACCCAAGGGACTACTATTCGATTGTCCCCTTTGTCGCCGTGCTAGAAGCAATCGCCGTGGAAATTGCCTTTAGAATGTCGCCTGTTTCGGACGAGCGGCTAAAAAACATCGGCGAGGTCTTGGCCAGATACGGCATTGTGGACGGCAGTAAATAGCCGGCCGGCGGCCGTGGCAAGGCTAACCCTCGCCGGAAATGTGAAGGTTGTGAACAAGGCAAGGTAGTTTCTTGCCGGGATACTTGCAGAAGAGGTAAATTTACCTCAGCTTTTATGCCAGGCATTTTTTATGCCAAGCATTGAAGGATGGAGACCTTGGTTTAATTTCGCTACAATTTTACAAGCCAATCTGACAATGCTGTTATATGTTCTGGCTTTGTTAGATTAGCGGCGTTATTGATATATTTTGATTTTAAATCGTTGAAAATTTCACCTGCCATTTTACTTTCTATCGCGGCTCCTACAAAAAAAATATTCGGCGAAAAATCGTTGTTCTTAAACGCATTTTTGATTCTATCAAGCGCAGTTTTTGCGGTTTTCCAATGCTCATCAGCCCCGGCAGGATCAATGCCTCCTTTTAACTCTCCCAATGCAATATAATTTTCGCATTGACCTATTGCCGTTTTAATATTTTCTGTATAAGCCCCATCTAAAAGAACAATATCGATATTGTTTCCAACAATAGGGACAGTAATATTGAAGAATAAGGTTCTGTCTTTGTCTTTTAGCGTTTTCCATGAAATACCTTTGGAATTTTCTACTTCAGTATCATAGCCAATTTCTTTTGAGGAAATCCATTGACTGGCCGTATCATTAAGCGCATAAAAAGGAATATTCGATAATTTTAAAGAGGAAATTATAGCTAGGCATAATTTTCTTTGTGCCAATGCGCCAACAATATTCCGCATTTTACCACCTAAAGAATCGCCCTTTGTTAATAGAAATCTGAATACTAATTCTTCTTTGAATGCATCTCCGGAAGGAGCAAGAATTTTTTCGATAAATTCTTTCATCGCAACCGTGCAACCCTCTTCTCCCAAATGAGAAGCGGCTTTATCGGAAAGGCCTGCGGCAGCAATTAAACCGTTTTTAATATCAGGCACTTCAAGCAAATTGTATGGCGAAGAAATTGTTTTTATTCTATACTGCAAGGCTCGGGCTTCTTCAACATAGGGGGTTGCTCTCCTGTTTTTTTCCAGCGCAATAGAAATAAACCCTGCTCTTGTTTCGCTGTAAGAAGTTACCAAGTCTTCAGCTTTTGTTATGTGAAGCAAATTCATTATTTTTTTCTCCAGATGTATACACATTTTCGTAACGTTTCCCTGCCGTGCGCTCCCATTTGCTGGCTGCTGTTGCCTTTCCCAATAGGTAGAATAGAAATTTCTTGTATTTGAAAACCTATTTTTGCAGCAATATCCGATAAAATAAGATCGACGGAAATACTTGCTCCAGCGTATCTTACATTATCATTAACCATTACAACTTCTCCGCTAGGCGCGAGAATACGATAGAGTTCATAAATAACGCAAGACATTTCATAAAAATATCCCTTTATCATGCGCGGAATCCCGTTATTGTTCAATGTTTTATTTTCCTTTTTTGAATAAAGATATTCGAGTATTTTCTGTAACAGTTTATGCTCATTGCAAATCGACAATGGAGATGCCCACAAATGATTTAAAGCCAACAAATCTTTTTCACGGTTCTCTACTGTGCAACTTAGCATTTCCTGCCGTAACTTTAAAAGCTCTGCTTCATCAACGCCGAGCATTGCAAGTTCAAGCGCGTATGTTCTTGTGTAATCGTAGCGGTTACAATAAGGCGGAGAGGTTACTACAAGATCGATACTGTTGCTGTCTAGTCGCGTCAATTCCTGCAAGCAAGAACCGCCAATAATTGACAGATGCCCTTTTCTAAAAGGTGCTGCTAAAAAATCGAATAAATCAGGCGAGCGTTCCCCTTTTACATCTTGAATAATTTCTTCGAGTTTATTAATCATTGCGTCATTAAATTCGCATATTTCGCCTTTTTCAAATGGGATAGCCCCCAAGCATCTTCCCGATCGCCTATCCCAGCGTAAATACTGCCCATCTTTTCGGGTAAAGCTTATGCTTTCAAGTATGCAAAACAACGCAAGCAGTAATACTGCTTGGATATTTTTATTTTCATTTTGCATACACGAAAGAAATTTTTTTATTAACTCACTGTTTTCTTGTGGGTACGCGCCGTCAGTAATTTTTAGAGATGTAAAATCATTTTGGCCTTGATGATTTATCCAAGGTTTTTCGTTTTTCCATTTTACCAGCGTTTTAAAATCAGTGCCAGCAAAATTATTTAATAAATTTCTCGCTTTAATTATATGCTGGCCTATGGGTAATAATTCAATGCCAAGCGAATCAATTCCTAAATCGCTTGCGCAGAAAAGTGCCGCGCCACTTCCTGCAAAAGGGTCTAACAGTTTTTTTGTAGAATCAAGGCCGCGCTTGTATATATAATATTCAACCAAAAATGACGAAAAGCCTTCTTTGTATTTATACCAGCGGTAAAATGGAAGTGTTTTATTTGCCTGAAAGCTGACTAATTTTCTGTTAAGCGCATTATCAACACGCATAAACTCTTTGTAGATTTTTTCAAGGGCATAATCCAAATGAGCTATTTTGTCAATAAAAATATCGTCCGTTATGCCAGGGCTAACTGGATTTAAAATCGCTTTGCTTTTATTTATTGCCATGTCTCTAACCTACTCCTTAACCCTAAAAGAACCCCAAAATAGTACCTTCCCCCCAATTTATATCTTGAGGATATGGTTATGATATATCAAATAGATAGTTTGGGCAAGCACTGCCAGATACGGCATTGTTGACGGCAGCAAATAGCCGGCCGGCGGCCGTGGCAAGGCTAACCCTCGCAGGGCTTTCCCTCTGTGTTTCTTGTAACAAGCACTTCGCCGCTTGAGCCGTCAATCTTTACCCAGTCGCCCGTCTGTATCAGCTTGATCGGGTCTGCGTCTTCAAAGTCGCAGACGGCCGGGAGGTTAAGGCTTGCAAGAGCCGCGCCCAGCCGCCCGTCCATTTTGGTCGCTACCCAGCCGGCAGGGCGCACCCCCGAAATATACGCGGCCTTAAAATGCGCCGAAAACCCCGTGGAGCCTTTTGCGCTTGGCACAACCAGTATTGTGTCCTTAATGCAAGTGCCGTAGTTCACGTTGCCCTTTTCGTAGATAATGCCGTCGGTGTCGCCCAGTGCGCCGGTGTTGCCGGCAATACCGTCGGGACACACCACGGCCTTGCCTTCGGCAACCCCGGGCACAGCCCCCCGGCCTTTTAGCGTAAAGGTTTTCATAGCCTACCCTCCCATTTGCCGTTTACAGCGGCATCAATACACTGGCCTATACTGCCGTAATAAACCGGCACCTTGCTTTGGTGGCGTATCGACCAAGCCTGCTTTGCCCCGTGCATAACCATTGCAAAGGCGTTTTTGTGGCTTTCCTTGATCAGTACGGGGCAGGAGCCGGTAAGCAGGTAGGCTCCGCTGGCTTCAATCGTTTTTGCATACCCGTTGACGGCGGCCATTTCCTTTGTCGCATAGTCCGTCCAAATTTGAAGCTCCGCAGATGGACTAACCTTTCTGCCTTCAAGATGCTTGGCAATCTGCTTTAGCTCCCAAAGGGAAAGATGCGGGCAACCAATGCTTACAAAGTCCACCGCCCCCCGGCCTTCGTCGCAAAGCATGGCAAAGGACTTGTCGAATTCGGCCTTGGTAACGTTGATTTCGTACTTGGGCTTTTTGTGTCCCAAGGCCATTTCCAGGGTTTGGGCTTCTGGCGTAAGCCCCACGATGTGGCAAATTTCTGCCGCGCTTGTTACCGAGATCGACGAGCAAAGTTGCCTTAGCTTGTGTATGTCGGGGCGACTTAAGCGGCCGGTTAATACCGGCACTTCGTTTTTGGGTAAGAGGCGACCCAGCGTAAAGCCCAAAACGTCCCATTCCAGCAAGGAATCGACCTCGAAATCGATGCTGAACAGGCAGGTTCCAAAGCGATTTTCCTTAAGATGCATCCCCCACTTGGGCGTGCGCCCGGTAATGGCCGCACAAACGGCGGCCTCCACACCGTCGGCGTTGCCATAAGCGCCAAAAACAGTGTTGCTTACCGTAACATTGCTCGATTCGGTGCTTACAAAGCGTTCCCCCATTAATGGAACCCAGCCGACATAGTACGGAGTGCAGGAATCCACAATGCTGATCCCCATTTTTAGCGTTTCGCCAAGAAAGCTCGCGTTTTTTTTGTGATGCCCCGGCGAAACGCGCGTTTTTTCAAAGTCTTCAAGATCGCAGGCCGCCCCGCAGGTTTGGGCATCGCAGTTTTCCGCAATTTGGCCAAGCTCCAGAACCTCGTCGCTGGACAGGTAAAATTCGGAAAAAATTTTGCGGTAGTCCTCGCCGGCGGAATAGCAATCCAAGTAGCGTTGTGCGCCGATAAAAAGCGTTGCCCGCGATACTTCGCAAAGCTCTTCCGCGCCAAGCACATTCGCATAGCGCACCACGAACTCCATCGCCTTTTGCTTGAATTTGCCGTTCCCGCCGTCCAGCATACGCTGTTCGTCTTCTGTAAGCCGTACCATTTTTAACCCCCTTTTCTTCCATATAAATAGGCCACGGTTTCCTCGTCGCCGTAATCCCTCATCCCGGTTTCATGCTTGAATTATACCCGTAAAAAATTTTTTTGTCAAATGCTGATTGACAATTGTGTCATTTTACCATAAAATGATAGAATATCATCTCATTTCATTGCACAGGAGGTTTCACATGGTTTTTGGCCCTTATCAAATGGTTTTGGACTTTGCTTTTGCCGCTATGTTGCTTTTTTTGGCAAAGCTGGTGCGCTCTCGCATAAGGTTTGTTCAGCGGCTTTATATCCCGTCGGCCGTTATTGCCGGCCTTTTGGGTTTGTTTTTTGGACCGCAGTTTTTAGACATAATTCCATTTAGCGGCCAAATAGCGACGTACCCCTTCTTGCTCATCGTTTTCCTGTTTTCCAGCCTGTTCATAGGCAACAAAGCCGGCACCAGCGTCAAGAAAATATTTTCGGACGTGGGCGATACTTTTGCAATAAACCTTGCCGTGCAAGTGCTCTTCTTTGGCGTATTCGTCTTGGTAGCCCCGTTTATCCTTGCGGCTCTGTTTCCCGGCTTGCATCCTTGGTTTGCGCTGCTGGTTCCCACAGGTTTTATTGGCGGGCACGGTTATGCGGCGGCAATCGGCGGGGCTTTAATCGGGGGCGGCTGGGAGGATGCGCTTACAATCGGCCAAACCTTTGCAACCATAGGCCTGTTGACAGGCGTTATCGGCGGGGTTATTCTGATCAACTTTGCGGTTAGAAAGGGAGCCACCCGCTTTGTAAAATCCATGACCGACGTGTCCGACGACATTCGCACAGGCCTGGTCGCCGAAGAAAGCCGGGAAAGCATGGGCAGCAGCACTGTGAACCCCATGTCTATCGACCCGCTGGGCTGGCACTTGGTTCCCATCTTGATCGCCTTTGCCGGCGGGTATTATGCCACAAACTTCTTAAACAGCATCCTGCCCATATCTGCCCCCATGATGAGCGTCGCAATGATTTGCGGCGTTATCATGAACCTTGTTCTTAGACTGCTAAGGCTGAACAACTATGTGGATAAAAAAATCGTTACCCGGATAGGCAGTACATCTACCGACTTTCTTGTTACCTTTGGCGTGTCGGCGATAAGCATTACGGTTGTCGTGGAGTTTGCATTGCCAATAATCTTCATGTCGATTTTGGCTGTGCTTTTTACGCTCTTGTGGCTGGCTTTTATTTCGCGCCGGCTCTTTCGCAAGTTTTGGTTTGAACGCGGCATTTTTATTTACGGGTACACCAACGGGGTGGTGGCCACCGGCGTTACCCTTCTTAGGGTTGTCGATCCAGAGTTCAGAAGCAAGACGCTGGAGGATTACGGCACGGCCTACGCCTTAATCGGCATAATCGAAGTCGTTCTGATTTCTTTGTTGCCAATTTTAATCATGCAAGGCCTGGGCTTTGCAACCGGGGGCATTTTAACCGCCATAGGGGCGGTGATTTTAATCATCTGCGCGAAGGTCTACGGCATAAACCGCAACAAAGCAAACAAACCGACCGAGGCAGAGTTAGAAGTGATGAACTCTTCTAAAAGCTAGGGGGCAGAAAAATGGCGATTTATCCGAACCCGTACAAGATAGCGTTAATACAGGCCGACTTCCCGATTTTTGACCTGCCGGCCAACTTGCAAAAGGCCGAATCCAAAGTCCGGGAAGCCGCTTCAAACAATGCCGAGCTGATTTGCCTGCCCGAAGCTTTTAACACAGGCTACGACAGCACAAAAATCCCAGAAATGATCAAAGCGGCAGAAACAGAATCCGGCCAATCGCTTAGCCGGATGATGATGCTGGCAAAAGAGCTTGGGGTGCATCTTCTTGCGCCCATCTATTGGAAAGCCCCCAACGGCGGCGTTGAAAACCGAGCCTTTCTTATTGACGACGGTGGCGCGATTATCGGCGGAGCCTCCAAGACACACCCCGTGGGCGATGAGCGCAAGTTTTTACAGCGTGGCAACCAGTACCCGGTGTTTGAAACCAAGCTAGGCAAAATCGGCATTGCCGTCTGTTACGATGCCTGCTTCCCGGAAACCAGCCGCATCTTGGCATTGAGCGGGGCACAGCTTTTGCTTGTGCCTTCCGCATGGCGCGGCAACTTCTACTTTAAGGAGTGGTGGGACATCAATCTGGCTTGCCGGGCCTTGGACAACTTGTTTTATGTGGCCGCCGTAAATATGTGCGGCAAAACAAGCGGCGGGGAACAGTACTTTGCAGGAAAATCCCAAGTGCGAAACCCCACCGGGGAGCTTGCGGCCAGTTGCGGCATAGACGAAGAAGCCATTGTTTACGCCACAATCGACTTAAGCCGCTTAAAAGGAGACCGTGCATTTAACACAGTTCTTGAAGACCGCCACCCGGAAGACTACGCCCCGGTGCTGAACGGTTTTAACCCAATATCAAACTTATAGAGAGGAACATTTATGAAGAAATTGAACAAAGTCGTATTTTTCCCGCCGTTTATCGTGCTTATGGCATTCATTGCGTTAAGCATAGCGAGCGAAGATGTTTTTTTAGCCACAATAACCGCAATCAACCGGTGGATTTTAGAAAACGTGTTCTGGTTTGTCAGTGCCTTGGCACTTTCCCTGCTTGGGCTGGTTATAGCGGCCATTCTTTCCAAGTTTGGCGATGTGCGGCTGGGGGGCAAGGATGCAAAACCCGAACTTTCCACGTTTTCTTGGTTTGCAATTTCGCTCGCCACGACAATGGCCGCCGGGCTACTCCTGTGGGGGCCGGCGGAACCGATCGCTCACTTCATTTATCCCAACACGGCCATAACCGGCATTGAACCCCTTAGCCCCCAGGCAATGAACTTTGCAATGGAGGCCATCTTTCTGCACTGGACATTTGTTTCGTACACAATCTATACGATCCCGGCCATTGTTTTTGCCTTTATGTTTTACAATGCCAAGCGGCCTTTTTCGCTTACCAGCGCGGTGGCTCCCATTTTGGGCAAATACTCCGAGCAAAACAACGTGCCTAAAATCGTCGATATTATCGTTCTTTTTTCGATTACCGCCGGAATGTCCGCAGGGTCGGTGCAGGCCTTTTTGAACATTTCTGGGGGTATTCAAATGCTTACCGGCATACAAAGCGCACCCGCACTGTGGACAATCGTGGCGGTAACGCTGGGTACGGCAATCGCCTTGACGATAATATCGGGCTTGCAAAAAGCGATGGCGCAGGCCGCGCGGCTTAACATTTACCTCTTTGTCGGGTTTTTGGCCTTCCTGTTTTTGTTCAGCAACAGCTCCTTCATGTTAAACTTGGGAACCGAAGCGATGGGCGGGTATATCAACACAATTTTTGCAAGGACGCTTTCGACAGGCGCAACCGCCGAAACAAGCTGGCCGCACGATTGGACAGCCTTTCACTTTTTTGCATGGATGGCCTGGGCGCCGACTTCCGGGGCTTTTATGGGGCGAATTGCCTACGGCAGAAAAATCAAGCACGTTCTTAGCCTGTATGTTTTGCTCAACGCTTCGTTGAGCGCACTCTGGTTCGTTATTGTAAGCGGAGCCGCCCTTTGGACACAACTTAGCGGAGCCGCCGATTTGGTCGCCGCCTACACCCGGGGCGTGGAACACGTCGCTTATGAGATGCTCTCGACCTTCCCCTTGGGCGGCGTTGTAAGCGTCATTTTCGTGGGGCTTATCTGCCTTAGCTTTGTTACCGCCGCCAACGGCAACGCTATGACAATGGCATCGCTTTCTTCCCACGGAATTTCGCCGGAAAACCCAGAGCCGCCCATCACCCTAAAGCTGATCTGGTCTTTCGGCGTAATGGCCTTCGCGCTCATCATGCTTACTGCCATTGGCATTGACGGGGCGCGGGTGCTTGCCAACTTTGGCGGCATCTTCGGGGTCATCATCGTAGCCGGCGCGGCCGCCAGCCTAGTCGTCTTGATGCTGAACCACGAAAAATACGATAAAACGATTTAAGAATTGCCCCTGGGTAGCCCCGGGGGCTTGACATTTTCGCTTAATTTCGTCAAAATGAAGTTCCGAAAAGGGGAAAATTGCAGAAAGGAGCGAAACCAGAGTTGTCCAAAGAGATTAAGCTTTACGGGTTTAACAACCTAACCAAAACGCTAAGTTTTAACATTTACGACGTGTGTTATGCCCGCACCAAACGCGAAAAAAAAGACTACCTCGCCTACATTAACGACCAGTACAACAGCGAGCGGCTCACCGGGATACTCCACCACGTTACAGAGCTGATCGGGGCGCACGTTTTGAACGTTGCCCGCCAGGACTACGAGCCGCAGGGGGCAAGCGTGGCCTTGCTTATCGCCGAAGAATCGCTGGCCAGCCTTGACCCCTCTTGCAACGGCGGCAAAATCACCGAAGCCCCGCCCGCCATACAGCGCGAAAGCCTCGTCGGGCATTTGGACAAAAGCCACGTTACCGTTCACACATACCCGGAAAGCCACCCCGGAAACGAAGTGTCAACATTCCGCGCCGACATTGATGTAGGCACTTGCGGAAAAATAACGCCGCTAACCGCCTTGGACTACCTAATCTCCAGCTTCGATTCCGACATAATCACAATCGACTACCGGGTACGGGGCTTTACCCGCGACATGAACGGCAACAAGTACTATCTGGATCACGAAATAACATCGATACAAAACTTTGTAGACGATGCAATACTGCGCAAGTACGATGCCATTGACATCAATGTTTACCAGTCTCATTTTTTCCATACAAAGATGATGCGAAACGAGATAGTCCTTAACGACTATCTTTTTAACATGGATGCTTACGAGCTAAGCCCAGAGGAACGCCGTAATATACGCGATAAAATATCGCGCGAGATGATCGAGATTTTTTACGGAATGAATGTCTACGGAACCAACGAAGGCGTTTTTGAGTGAGAAATAGGAGGAAAGATGTTGTGGTTTACAGAGGCGCACACGCCAAACGTTAATTTTTCGATAAAGATTTCGCGGCACTTGCATTCGGAAAAGTCGGAGTTCCAGCAAATCGATGTTTTTGATTCGCCGGAGTTCGGGCGATTTTTTTCTTTGGACAGCGTCGTCATGGTAACCGAAAAAGACGAATTTATTTACCACGAGATGATAACACACGTCGCAATGGCCGTAGCCCCGGAAATAAAACGAGTGCTTATCGTCGGCGGCGGCGACGGCGGAACGGCAAGGGAACTTGCAAGATACAAAACGCTGGAAAAAATCGATTTGGTCGATATTGACAGGCGCGTGGTAGAAGTATGCCGGGAATACCTGCCCTTTACCTCTTGCGGCTTAGACGACCCGCGTGTCAGCGTTTTTTTTGAAGACGGCGTGGCCTTTGTCGCCGGCAAAGAAAACGAGTACGACTTTATAATCGTGGATTCTACCGACCCAATAAGCGTGGGCGAAGGCTTGTTTTCAAGCGCATTTTACAAAAGCTGCCACAAGGCGTTAAAACCAAACGGCATTCTTGTAAACCAGCACGAAAGCCCCTATTACGAAATTACATCTGCCGCCATGAAACGCGCCCACCACAGGATTAGGGAATCTTTCCCGGCGGCGAACTGCCATGTTTATCAGGCCTTTATCCCAACCTATCAGTCTGGCCACTGGCTTTTCGGCTTTGCAAGCAAGAGCCGGGAGGCCGGTTTTGACCCGCTGATTTTCGATGCCGCGGCATGGAACGCGCTGGGCTTGGAAACAAAGTATTACAACACGGCCTTGCACAGGGCATCTTTTGCCCTGCCAAACTATGTTAAAAAAGATTTGGCCTAAAAAATCGCTTAAAATTCCAAAAATCTTCGGCAAACTATCGGTATATGATAGACTGATGTGTTATAATCTAAAATATGAAGTATCGAAAAAAACCGACAAGGTCGGAAGTGCACCGGATGTATTTTATTGACAGGGAAATTGCCTCCGGCAAGTACCCCAACACAACAACCCTAGCACAAGACTATGAGTGCAGTACCGCAACCATAAGCCGGGACCTCGAATATATGCGCGATATGCTGGATGCCCCAATCGAGTATGACTACAAAGAGAGAGGCTACTACTACGCAAAAAAAACCTTCCGGCTACCCCTTTCGCATAGCTCGCCGGAAGACCTCTTGGCATTTGGCATGGCAAAAACTCTGTTTTCGCTTTACAAAAACACGCCGATATACGATGCCGCAAAACGCCTTATGGACAGCGTCATCGCCCCCTTGGGCGACGCGGCAGCCGGCGGGGCAGCCGGCGCGGCAAGCGGTGCGGGCGACCGCTGGTATGAAGACCGCATAATCGTGCCGCCTGTGCCGCTAACGCAATTTTCCGTGAATGTGTGGGAGGCCGTTTGCGAAGCGTTACGGCGAAACCTTGTTATCGATTTAGAATACCGCAACAAATGGAACGACGGATTTTTCCCCCTGCGGGTTCAGCCCTATCAGCTTATCTTCGATAGCGGCGCGTGGTATCTTTACGCCTGCACCGACAAAAAACGCACCCTGCGAATTTACGCGCTTTCCCGGATGAAAAATGTACGCCTAAGCGACAAAACATTCACATTCCCCGCCGCCGCCGATCACCGTGTTCGTTTTGACGGAAGTTATTTTGGCGCATATTCCGGCGAAAAGAAATACCATTTTCGCATTGCATTTTACGGCGACGGGGCTTTACGCGCAGTGGAACGACGCTGGACGGCGGATCAACAAATCGAGGAAACCCCGGAAGGCGTTATCTTGAGCTTTACAAGCGCGCAATACGGCAAGGTTAGGGAACTTGTATTATCCAACGGCCGCGATGCCGTGCCGCTAGCACCGGAAGAACTTGTGATCGACTGGAAGGAAAATTTGGCAGATATGCGAAAACGTGCAGGCAAGGAGAAAAAATGAACCAAAAGAAAAATCTTAACGCGCTATTTGTTGGCGAAAACACAGACGCGAATAGTGCGGCAATGACATTAGCCGAAAACATCGAACAGTTTCTTTTAGCGGAAAAAACAGCCGGCGAATACGCCGCCTTCGTTAGAAACATATTCAAGGAAACAATCGCCGCCCCGGCAGACGATCCTGTTTGGAAACTTTTGGACTATCTTGAAAGCGATACGGATTTTTACACGGCTCCCGCTTCGACAAGGTTTCACGGAAGCAAAAAACACGGGTTGGTTATGCACTCGCTATTGGTGCTGGCCAAGGGAATAAAATTTGCGCCAACAATGTTAGCCGGCAATGTTGAAATCTATTTTTTGACACTTTCCTGCCTGTTCCATGATTTTTGCAAGATTGGAATGTACGAAATAAAAGTGCGAAATTCCAAAAACGAAAAAACAGGAAGCTGGGAAGATGTGCAGTTCTACAAAGTAAAAGAGGAGTATTTGTCTTTTGGACACGGTGTTGAATCCATGTTGCGCCTGAATAAATATATCGCCATGCCGGAACCTTGGAACCACGCCATTCGCTGGCACATGGGGGCTTACGATTTAAGCTATTTGGATAAATTTTCGTATGAAAAAGCACTGGCCACTTACAAGGAAGTCCTGTTTTTGCACACCGCCGATATGCAAGCAGGATTGATTGACGGGGTATAAACAATGAGTAAAAATTTTTGGCGCATCGGCATATCTTATGTCGATTTGGAACTTTTCGACAAAGGCCTTCCGTATGTGTGGGGGGATGCCCTAACCGATTGGGGCTATCTTGAGCAATTAAAAAACGTAAAAGCCGGCGACATTATTGTAGCAGGCGGCACCCAAAAAGTTAGGTGCATAGGGGAAGTCCTTGAAAAGCCGGTTTTAATGTTCCCCAGCAAAGACAGCGCATTTTATGCCGGGTACAACATCGCCGAAGCCGCAGAGCCGGCACACAAAAAACTGATCGAAGCCTTTCGCCAGCATGAATATGACACAAACGACATTGTTTGCATACCCGTCAAATGGCTTGACACCGGCACTGCCCCACTGCGTATGCCCACGCAGGAACGCGGCGTAATTATACCGCTGAACCACGACGGCATAAATTGGGTCGCAAAACTACTGGGAAAAAGCCCCCCGGTGGAACCAGCCGCGCCAAACGCAAACCCCGTGCTTTCTTTTACCGCCATAGATTTTGAAACCGGCAGCGGCCACAGAAATTCCGTGTGCCAAGTGGGGTTGGTAAAAGTCGTCAACGGAGTAATACACGAAACATATTCAAGCCTAATCCGCCCGCCGGATAATTTTATAAGCGAGCATACTTTTCAAGTCCACGGCATTTATTCCCGCGACACGCAATTTGCCCCCGGCTTTGCCGAAAGCTACAAACGCTGGAAACACCTTGTGGAAAACCAAATCCTGGTAGCGCATAACATGATGGGCTTTGATTACGGTTGTCTTTCCGCCTGCCTTAGCGAATTTTGCGGAATCAGCGCAGATTTTAAAACATACTGCACCATGAAAATCTGGCGCGGCTATTTTGAGAACGCCAGCCTCGACACCTGCTGCCGGGGAGCCGGCATAAGGCTCGACAATCACCATAACGCGCTAGCAGATGCCGAAGCCTGCGCAAAGCTATTCCTCCTTGCCGTCAACAAAGGCATGGATTTAGGCGGTTGCTAAGGAATAAGCCCAAAAAAATCAATATGGCGGTGTATGATAGACTGCCGTGTTATAATTGAAGCAGGAAGGATTTTTATCTATGGAAGCACTGATTAGCTTCGAGTTAATCAGCGTTTCCCTATCTATGCACGACAGACGTATTGTAGTGTATAATACAAAGAACAACGGAGGCATTATGCAGGAATTGCAAAAAGACAAAGAACAGCGCGGCAATCTTCTCACCCACATTATGGAGATAGAAGAGATTTTGGAGCAGGCGGAGGGGCTAAACGATCTGTTTTTTGAATTTGCCAAGCCGCATTTGGACTATCTGGCAGAGCACTTGCAAATAAGCCACACCGGGGCGGCCCTGTTCGCCGTTCTGACAGCCGCATTTGAAGACGAGCATCTTTGCATTTCCAGCCTCGCCGAGCGTCTGCGCCTGAAACGCCTAAAAGTGATGGGCTACATGGACGAACTGGAAATCCTGGAACAGAAAGGTCTTATAAACATCAAGTACGAAGGGCGGCATAGAGAAAGGCTGACATTTGATCTGGATATTAAAACGATCGAAGCGTTGCGAAAAGGCAACTTCCATGATTTAAGCCATGACAAAAATTTGAGCATTGAAAAGTTTTTTTTCCAGCTTAAACGGTTTTTCCGGGAAAGCGACTGCAGGTCGTATGAATCCGTATTAAACAAAATGAAAAGTTTGCTGAACAGCAATACCCATCTTTTGTTTGTCCAAAAAGTGCAAAAGCTCGAACTTTTTGCCCACGACACTTTGATCTTGCTTTATATCTTCCACAGCACCGTAAACGACGACGACCCGGAAGTACAGCTTAGATACATTGCGAACCTGTTTGAAGATTACCATGATTTTGATTTTTTTATAAAGCCGGCGTTAAAGTCCGGCGACCATGCTCTTTTGCGCGGCAACATAATCGAACACTCATGCAGCGAAGGCTTTGGCGACACAAGCTCTTTCTGCCTTACCCAGACGGCAAAAGACGACTTTTTGGCAGAGCTTGACATTGCCGCTCAAAACCTCCCTGTAAAGGAGCTTAAACCGGTGGCCGCAATCGCCGAAAAAACGCTTTTTTACCCCGAAAAAACAAAGCTGGCGATAGAAGAGTTGCATTCGCTGTTACAGGTTGAAAATTTTGACAATGTTCAAAAGCGGCTTTCCGACAGCGGCATGAGGACGGGGTTCGCCTGTCTTTTTTCCGGCGGCCCCGGCACGGGAAAAACGGAAACTGTCTATCAAGTGGCGCGTCTAACCGGGCGCGACATTATGCACGTTGACATTGCCTCGATAAAAAGCAAGTGGTTTGGTGAAAGCGAAAAAGAAATAAAAGCGGTCTTCGATAAATATCGCAACGCTGTAAAAAAATGTGGCATAACGCCGATTCTGCTTTTTAACGAAGCCGACGCGATTTTTGCCAAACGGCGCATTCTTGACGAAAAGCGCGAAGGTCCCGGCCAAACAGAAAACGCCATTCAAAACATCATCTTGCAAGAAATGGAAAACTTGTCCGGCATTCTCATTGCAACAACAAACATGACAAAAAACTTGGATGCCGCTTTTGAACGTCGTTTTTTGTACAAAATCGAGTTTGAAAGGCCAGAAGCCCAAATCCGTAAAGCCATTTGGAGTTCGCTCCTCCCCGGCATTTCAGACGACGATGCCCTAACGCTTGCTTCACGCTTCGATTTTTCCGGCGGCCAAATCGAAAACATCGCCCGCAAGTCAACCATCCACAGCGTCCTCACCGGAAAAACGCCCCTGCTGGAACACTTGATTCAATTTTGCTCGGCCGAAAGCGTAAACGCTGAAAACGTAAAACCAATAGGCTTCGCCAGCACCGGCACGGGGCTTCCCGGCGTGTAGCACCTGCCACCCAAGCCCCTTACAAAGGCTTGGGGGAAGTGTATCATGTATAGGTTGCTTTAGAAAAAAAACTCACTATGGCGGTGTATGATAGACTGCCATGTTATAATGGCTATAAGGAATGAAAATGAAGCAAAAGTTGGAAGCCAGCAAGCCGCGGCATAAAGCTGGGCGTGGCGAAAAGAGGTTTTATAGCCCCTTGACAAAGTTTTTATTTTGTGATAGGGTTATAAAAGGCAGTGGAAAGCGATGGGTACCGGGGTATTTTTGCCCTTGGTTCGGGCAAATTGGGAAAGGGAAGCCACAAGAGCCTTGTTTGGGTTTTTAAGGGGCTTTCTGATGAGAAAAATGAAGGAGAGGGAAACATGAAAATTTACAGCGACGAAAAAGGAAAAAAAGAGATTTCCAGTGAGGAAGAATGGTTTAAGCTTTGTCCTCCGAAAAAAAAGGAAAAGCATTGGAAAAGTGAGCGAAGCGCAAAAGAGATGGCAAAGTTTTGGTTAGATCCAAGCAAACGCGAGGAGTTTCAAAACTTTATAAAAAAAGCGATGTCTGCTTTTGATTGCGATTGCATAATCCCTGAATATGTATCCAAATTTGATGACTACCGTTCACCTCGTAATCACGATTTGTATATAGCCGAAAAAAACAACAGAACGGTAATTACTGTCGAAGGCAAAGTCGATGAACCTTTTGGCAACAATAATTTTGAAGAAAAGCTAGAAGAAGCCAAAAAGACAAAAGACAACAACCCCAATTCCAAAAAACTTGAGCGGTTGACAAACCTTGATGAAAAATATTTTCACAAGGACAGTGGCATTTTAAAAATAAGGTATCAGCTGCTTACTTGGTTTGCTGGGGCAAAAAGTGATGCGGAGCGAGCAAACACAGATAATTTTTTCATGGTTTTGCAGGAATTCAAAAGTGATGCAACTGATGATAAAAAGCTGCAAAAAAATCACGGTGATTTTGAAAACTTCATCGAATTTATCTCTGAGGGTAAATTCAAGTCTATTGAAGCTGGACAGATTCTTGAGCCTATTGCAAACAAATATACCGGTGGCAAAAACTTGTACATAGGCTATTATTCAGTAAATTTGTAGCTGTTTGCAAGTCCTTGAAGTGCGAAGCAAACGCACTTCAAGGGGGGTGGGATATTTGACGGGCAAAACCAGAAAAGATTTTAAGTCTATCTTTGTATGATAGACTGTATGCGCTATACTTGAAACAGAAAGCAAAAGATATTCTGTGCAAGGCTTGCGATTATGGAGGTTTATTATGAAAAAATATGTTCAAGAGAAGGTTCCAAAAATAGGATTTTTTGGTGGGACGGCAAAGACAGCATAATTCAGTCTAGGGTTTACGACTTGCAACATTCAGAGCAAATGATGCAAACAACCCACTACCAACTTTGGGAAAAATTTCAACAAGAAGGCTTGGTAGCAATGGACAGCGATCACAAAGATTACCCCCGTGGAAGAGTCTCTTGGAACATGAGCTTAAACCAATCCGTAGTGTGTTCAGGCGAGTACCCCAGCGAAACCTTTAAGAAAATGATAACCGAGAAATTTCACTGCGTTAAGCCACGCTACGAATATTTGGAACATTATGACATGGAAATATTGAATGACAATATTTTTTCGACTGAAACTTGAACATTTTATTTAGTATATCAGTGTATGATAAATTGCATATGCTATACTTAAAGCAGAAACGGGAAGGAGCTTGTCGGGCAGTCGCTGCGCATACTCGCGTATATGCGCTTCGCCCAGCCTCCGTCTGTGAGCGTGCAGTGGGGCAACCTGTCGCTGCTGTCCGAAACGCAGAAGGCGCAGGTCATGGGAGCCTACGCGCAGGCCATCGTGCCGCTGTTGGGCAACGGAGCTATCTCGAAAGAGAGCGCGTTCTACTTCACCAAGGAGCTGTACCCGGAGTTCCCGGCCGAGGACGCGGAGCACTTCATGGCCGGGCTGGACGAGACGCTGGCGCGGCCGGGCGCGGAAAGCCGGCGCGACTTCGACATGGGCGATCTGGAGCGTTAACTTGACCCGCAAAGAGTACCGCCAGAAACAGCGCGACCTCGCCAGAGCCGCCGCCCGCGCAGAAACGGAAGCCGCCCGCCGCATCCGCGCCGCCACGCGCAAATACCTGCTGCCGCTGGCCGCCCAGTATTTCCAGACCGGCGCGATAGCTTTCCCGAAAGAAGCCCTCGCGCACGACATAACGCAGGCGATAATCGAGGAAGGCAGGAAGCCCGCGGAGGCCGCGCGGAAGGCGCACCGGGAAATGGAAGCCTCCGTCGCCGAGAGGCTGGGCGTGAAGCTCAAGCCGCGCAAAACGGCGGAAGCGGCGGCTGAGGCGCGGAAACAGCGCATGGAAAACGCGAAAAAGCCGCCCGGCAGGATCATAACGCTGCCGGGATATGTCGCCAGGCCTGACCTCGCGCTCGCCCGGCGGCGCGAAAACGCACGCCGGCACACGGACGCGGACTGGAAGGAAATGCGGAAAAAGTTCGTCGCCGGCGAGATAACCGAAGCGCAGTGGCGGCGGTTCGAAGCGGAATACCGCGCCGAGCGCAGGCCGGGAATGGGACGGCAGTCTTTCGATACGGATACGCGGCAAGGCACGGGCTTTCGCGGGAGCGACTACGCCTGGCGTTCCGCCGGAGCCGCCGCCTACACCCGCGACCCGGCCACCGGGCGGGTCGTGTGGAGCGACCTGCCGCTGGAGTACCAGTTCCGCAAGCGCGGCGACCTGTCGAGCCGCGTGTGGAAGGTCGTCGAAGAGCAGGAGCAGATGGTCATGGACGTTCTGCGCGGCGGCATAGCCGCCGGGCGGGATTCGCGGCAGATAGCCGGCGACTTGGAAACTATGATCAACTACAAGGACGGCGGCAAGCGCGTGGCCGGCCGCTGGATGGGGATGTTCCCTGACACGGAGAAAGGCCGCCGGCAGGCCTGGGAGCGGGAGTATCTCAAGGAGCGCGGCGGCCTGCAGTTCGGCAGCGACGGAGCCAACGCGCTGCTCTACCAGCTGGACGAGTCCGGCAAGCCGATTTTTCTGGACAAGAAAGGCAGGCGCGTCCTTTTCGGCGGGGAACCTGTCTATACGCCCGCCGCCGAGCAATACATGAGCGGGAAAATGTCCGCGAAGACGAAGCGCGGGAACCGGGTACCGGGTACAGGCCGTGCCCAGCCGCGACTATAGAGAAAGCGACGGAATCAGAAACGCATTCACTGCGTTCAAGCTGGAGAAAGGCGATATAGCAAGGGCTTTCGGCGGCGGCGAGGCTTTAATGCAAGAGTTAATGGCGTACCCGATCGGCTCAAGATTCATCATAAGCCAAAGATGGGGAAATTCAGACGCTTCTTCCGGGCATGATTACAACGCGGAAAGAACGGCGGGGGGAATAAGGTTTGTGGATGCGCAAATGCACCTTAACGACGCTTCCGGCCACCTTTCCAATGTGGGGGTAGGCAATGACGGCAAGGCAAAACTTTGGTTTGCCCGCGTTGATGACAAGGAACTTAGCGATACAAAGCTTGACGACAAAGGCAATAGAGTTAATCTTGATTTTTCAAGAGTCGTAATGCCGTCAAGCACAAGACTTGACAATTCTGCGGATAATGTGCTAAGATATAACAAGGTGGCAAAGATGACAAAAGAAGAAGCATTGGAATTGCTGAAAAACTATCTGAAACCCGAAGAAGTGAACGGCTGTAAGTTGTCCGCGCTTATAGGCGAATATCGTGGGTATCACTACGGCTCTTTTGTTTTTACTGTCTATCATTACTCCGACAAAAAACCGCTAGACTTTACCTACGGCTTTACTTGGTTTGTAGACCCGGAAACAAAAGAAGTAAGCAGCGCAAGTGCGCCCTTAACCGAAGACTATTTGAAATGGTCGCGGACAAACTGCGAAAAGCTGAACATCACCCTGGCCTACCCCGGCTAGCCCTATGGAAGAAACGTTTGAAGAAAGAAAGCAAGCCGCTTTGAGCGCGGCCGCCGCGCTGGGCATCGTTGACGTTACAGCGGACGAGAAAAACGGCATCAGCCCTGAAACCGTGGAGCTTGCCGCCAAGCTGATGCGAAAGCACGGCGAAGCGGCATACGCCCGGCTGGAAGCCCGCCGTAAAAAATGATAAGCTAAGGAATGCGAAACACTGCCCTGCGAGCGGCGCGGATATGATGCCCTGCGATTTTGAACAACGCCAAAAGGAAAATGCGGAAAAAGCCGAAGAAGCCGCTGGCAGACTGTTCCCAGGCGAAAAATGGATAAAGTGGGAAGAAGGAATTTACCTTTCGGAACGTCGAAAAAGAGGGAGAAGTTTCGGAGACGAAATAAGGAACGCCCAAATACTCCGGGACTTAGGTAGCACCGTTTACCTTGCGCCGGAGAATACCCGTTTGCAAAATAAACGGCAATACGATGCCATAGTGGACGGGGAAAAAATGGAATTCAAGAATATGAGCGGGGGAAGCGTCGAAACGCTAATAAAGCATTTTTACCGTTCAAGAGGACAGGCTCCCAACGTGTTTATCAACCTTGAAGAATCCCCACTTTCTAAAGGAACCATAATTAGGGAGCTTTATGGTGCTAGGAGCAGCCCTAAGTATGATGAGAAAAACAAATTTCCCGAAGGAGGGACAATAGTTCTGAAAATAAAAGGAGACGAAGAGCTTTGCCGCATGGATGTAGACGACATAAAATAAAATCTGACTATCAAGTTGACACAGGAATAAAAACAAGGTAGAGTAAAAGCAGTAAGGAGGAAGAAAATGGCGCAACAAGAAAGCATGAGCATATTG
>JGI24700J35501_10930831_pt1 | contig 26311 bp, 24 predicted proteins | sample TergutTh196P1_FD_35501 | JGI IMG/M metagenome (IMG submission 35501)
GGGGGGGGTATAAACCATTATGCTGTATAGACTTACGGCACTTGGCTGTTTTTGCGTTCCAAACATTGTTTTCCCCTCCTTAATTCACGTTAAAGATTTTGTCCACAGCCCTTCAAGGCCGGGAGTTGTTTTTGCCCAAAATCATCGGTTTTACCGCCCACTTAACAGAAAAACCAACTTTAGAATAAGACTACCAGTTTTTGCAAAAATTGTCAAGTGGAATTTTGTTTTTTTTGCAAAAAAATCGAAAACAGCCTCGGCAACGGTTAGTCGCCGCTAACGTTCTGCCGGGCAATGCGCCCGCTGGCAGTTTTCCCAAGCCCAGCCCTCATGAGCGACCCCCCAAAAGCCGCTCCACTTCCATTTCGGCGATGAATTTGCCGTAGTCCGCGTCAAGGGCGGCCATACTTTGCCGGCTTTGCAGGGAGTCGTCGTCAAAACGGAGCATGGCCAGGATTTGCCCCTCGTTTACAGGCGATGTTTCCGACATAATTTGGGAAGTTTGCAGGGAAACCATCTTTAGCTTTAAATCCCTTATCTTGCCGCTGTAGCCTTCCAGAAAGCCGGCCGCCTCGCTGTTACCTTGCCCTTTTTTAACCATTGTGCGCAAATTCCGTTGCAGACTTTCCATGTTTTTAATAGAGGCATCAATGTCTTTGAAAATATGTTCCATTTCGATCTTGGAAACATCCCTTCTGGCAACTTGCCGCGCCATCTTTTGGAACTCCATCTTTATTAAAATGGCGCAGTAGCTGTCGTAGTATTTGTACAACCCGGCAAGAAACTGGTGCAACTTCTCCAACGTGCTGAAAACTGTTGCGTCTGCAACCGCATCTGCGGCCGCGCCTGAACCCATACGTTCCAATGAAACAATGCTGGAATGTATAAAGTTTATCCTTTGCGCCAGCTTGTCAATCTTTGCGCGAACTTCCAGTTGTTTTTCTTCGGCGGCCGCCTGCTCCCGGTTGAATTGGGCTTGTTCAATGTCGCGGCGTTTTTGCGCGCGTATTTTATCCCTGTTGCCAATGTAATACACCAACAGAGGAATCAATATGGGCGCGACAAGACCGACGGCAAAACCTGCCAATGTGCCGGAGACACCGCCAAGTATTCGAATGCCGGCGGCCGCGCCAATTATGCCGCCCAAACCTATTAGAATTTTCCCGTCGATTAAAGCCCCTAGAGATGCGGTTAAAAAGAAGCCCATGCCAAACCAGCGGAAAAAGCCCAGCCAAAAACTTGTGCCGGTTATAAAAATGCCGCTTATCGTGCCGCCAATTACACCCGACACAATCCCAACTGCCAAACCCAAAAGAGCAACAGTATACAACATTTCCAGCAAATCTTCTTTGTGGAATTTATCTTTTATCGACATGACATTTTCTCCTTCCTGTGCCCAAGGCAATCGCAACAACCCGCTGTTAAAGTGCCGTGCCTTTAGTCGGGGCAAACAGGCCGGACATATCCGTGCCTTCCAGTTCCAGCAGTTTGATTTTCCGATCGATGCCGCTGGCAAAGCCGGTCAAACTGCCGTTAGACGCTACAACCCTGTGGCAAGGAATAATAACAGCAATCGGATTGTGGCCGACAGCCCCGCCAACTGCTTGGCTGGACATACTGTCCCGGTTCATTTTTGCCGCAACCTTTTTCGCAATGTCGCCATACGAAACAACCTTGCCGTAAGGTATTTCGCGTAATGCGCCCCATACATATTGTCGAAAGTCGCCGCCGATGGGAGCCAGCGGCAGTTCTGCAATGTCGGGGTTTTGGCCGGCAAAGTATTTGTCCAGCCAATTTTTCGCGACAGCAAACACCGGCATATCATCATTTCGTTGCATGGCTTTTCCATCAGCCTGCGGGATAGTCCCCCCGTAATACTTTTGCCCCTCTACCCACAACCCGACAAGATTGTCGCCGTTACAGGCAAGCGTTAGTGCGCCTATCGGCGACAAATACTCCGTTGAATAATACATTCGTTCCTCCATTGTTCTAACATTGTAAAATTGATTTTCCCGATTCACCCGTTGCCCGAGGTTATTTTTAGAACCCACCGGGTTCTAAAACTAGTCCAATGTCCTTGCGGTAATCCATGCCGTCGAAAGTTACGGCGGCAAGCCCGGCGTATGCTTTTGCCCGTGCCTGCTCCGCGTTTTCGCCAAAGGCGGCGGCGGAAAAAACACGGCCGCCGTTGGCCGCCAGCACAGCCCCGTCCAAGGACGCACCGGCAAAAAATATTTTCGCGCCGCTTTTTTCAAGAGCGGCCTTGTCAATGTTTATCGCCGCGCCTTTTTGCACATCGCCGGGGTAGCCACGCTCTACGGCAACCGGGGCGCAGACCGCGCCGCTCTTCCAGCGCGGGAAAAAATCGCGGCCGGCAAAAAGCGCGTCGCAAAGTTCTGTCATGTCAAAATCGGCAAGGGGCAAAACCGCTTGCGTCTCCGGGTCGCCAAGACGGGCGTTGTACTCCAGCAGGTAGCACTTCCCCCCCCTCACCATAAGCCCGAAAAAAATAAAACCCCTGTAATCGAAACCTTCAGCCTTTATGCCGTCCAACGTGGGCGCGACAATCGATTTTGCAAAATCATCCTGCTCATCGCTGGAAAAGTCCGGGACAGGCGCGATAGCACCCATGCCGCCAGTGTTAGGCCCCTCCCCCCCGTCAAAGCGGCGCTTGTGGTCGCGGGCGGCGACAAAGGGCATAATCGCCCCCTTGCCGGAAAAAACGCTAACGGCGGCCAGAACGGAAACTTCTTTGCCGGCGATAAACTCTTCTATAAGAACATTCGCGCCGGCCTCGCCCAGGCTTTTGTCCTTCATGAACGCGCCCACCGCCGCCTCCGCCTGGGGCAAGTCCTGCGCGAGAACGACCCCCTTGCCGGCCGCAAGCCCGTCCGCCTTGATTACCAAGGGAGACGAAGCCCTTTGCCGGCCGGCCGCCCGCCCGGAAAAATGCTCGCGGGCAAAGTCCAGGGCCTCCGCCGGGTTGGAAAAACTGCCGCTGGAGGCCGTGCGAACCCCGTATTTTGCCATGAAGGACTTGGCATAGATTTTGCTGGCCTCCAGCCGGGCGGCTTTTTTTTCGGGGCCGATAATTTTAAGGCCGGCGGCGCGAAATTTATCGACAATGCCGGCTTCCAGCGGATTTTCCGCGCCGACAAGGGTAAAATCGATTTTTTCGCCCAGCGCGAACTGCAAAAGGGCCTCTTGCCCTTGGCTGGAAGCGGGATCGTGGCCCAGGGGGACATTTTCGCACTTGTTTTCAAGGGCTGTCCCGCCGTTTCCCGGGGCGACAAAGACTTTCCGGGTTTGCTCAGACTGGGCAAACTTCCACGCAAGGGCGTGTTCGCGCCCGCCAGACCCGACAATCAGAATTTTCATGCCTAATTCTAGCATTTTTAGGGCAAAAAGTTAAGTGATTCGATCACGGTCGGTTGACTTTTTCTTCAAAATACGCGATAATAAGGGTAGTGGGCAAGGAAGCGGTCAAAGAACGAAAGCATTTCTCTGGTTTTATATGGAAGAATACGGTGTGCTAATGAAACGATGATTAAATCCCATCGAGGATGCGGATTAAAATCCGAATCATCGTTCTTACCCGCATTTTGCGCAATGAAATGAGCAAAATGCATCGGACTAAAGTCCGCGGGAATCACTGATTAGCTTCGAGTTAATCAGTGATTCCCTAAAACACAGCGGGTTACGGGAAAAAGGAGCGGTCTAACTTTATACAACATCATAGCTTATCCCCCCCCCTCCCCCCCATAAGTTCGTCTAGAAATTGGAGTTTCGAATATTCGGAAACTGGCTTCCGGTAAAGGCCAAGAACTTGTTTTTCACAGGAGAAAAAAAATGAAATTGCGATTGAAATTGCCCTTGCTTATAGGGCTGGTTGTGGTGTTTTCAACTGCCATAACCGTTTTGATGACAGAGAGGGCGGCTTCTTCTCAGATTACCAACCTTATTTATTACGATATGCACACTTTGGCAAGGCTTAACGCTCAGGTGATCAGTTTGACGATAAATAACCGTCTTGTGCAGCTTGTCGAAGTTGCCAACCAGCCGGAAGTCCGCACGCTGGACTGGGAGGGCTATGTCTACGAAAGTCTGTCGGCGGCCGTGGCGCGTACCGAAAGCCAAGACCTTGGACTGGTTTTGCCTAACGGCCACGCGGTTTTTACCAATGGCGATGTTATTAACATTGCCGCCCAAGGCGTTTTTAATATTGCCATGACCGGCCAGCCCAGCGCCCATGTGGGAATAAGCATTGCTACCGGCGAAATGGTAGGGATTTTTATTGTTCCCGTGTTTGCACACGACGGGGCTAACGCACCCGTTATCGCCGGGGTTGTTTCGCGCCGGGACGTTGAAGACGTGCAGAACATTATAACCGACATGGAGTTTGCCCAGCAAAGTGCCTACGCCGTTCTTATTAATCCAGTGGGAACGGTTATTGGGCATCCTAACATAAACATTGTGCTGAGTGAGTTCAACGCTATCACCGCAAGCCAGGCAGACCCCACGCTTATACCGCTGGCGGAAATGATGGGAAGGGCTTTGGTAGAACCTGCCGGCTATGGCCGCTTTGTCATGGGCGGTCAAAATATGCTTTCTACTTTTTCCCAAGTTCCCGACCTGCCTTGGAGTCTTTTGATCGTAATAGAAGAATCTGACGCGCTGGCTTACGTTTTGTATATTCGCGTTATCATGCTTATAATCGGGGCTATAACCGGTGTGGTTGGTATCACTATCGCTATCTTTCTTGGGCTTTCCATTGCAAAGCCGGTTGTTACCATTGCAAACACTCTGGAAGGTTTGGGCGACGGGGACTTTACCAAGCGCATAAAGATCAATTCCAAGGATGAAATCGGGGCTTTGGCTAACGGTTTCAATACAACGCTGGATAAAATTTGCGAGCTGATTAAAAACGTAAAAGAGGAAGCCAAGATTTTATCTGACATTGGCGATAATCTTGCTGCCAACATGAACGAAACTGCGGCGGCGGTAAACGAAATTACTGCTACCATTTCCAGCATTAAGGGCAGGGTTATGAATCAGAGTTCCAGCGTTATGCAAACTAGCTCCACTATGGAAGAACTTGTGCGAAACATCAACAATCTTAACGATCATGTGGAAAGCCAGAGCAACAATATATCAAAGGCATCTTCGTCTATCGAGCAAATGGTTGCGAATGTCAATTCTGTTACCAACACCCTTGTCAATAATTCCTCCAGCGTAAAAACCTTAAAGGATGCTTCCGAGGTTGGGCGCACGGGTTTGCAGGAGGTTGCCGAAAATATCAAGGAGATTTCCAGCGAGTCCGAAGGTTTGCTGGAGATTAACGCCGTAATGGAAAACATTGCAAGCCAGACGAATCTTCTTTCAATGAACGCCGCAATAGAGGCCGCACACGCTGGCGATGCCGGCAAGGGTTTTGCCGTTGTTGCCGACGAAATTCGCAAGCTGGCGGAAAGTTCCAGCGAGCAGTCAAAAATTATCTCGACGGTGCTTAAAAAAATCAAGGAGTCGATCGACAAGATTACCCGGTCTACGGACAACGTGCTTGACAAGTTCGAGGCTATCGATTCCAATGTTCAGACTGTTGCGATGCAGGGCGAAAACATCCGTTATGCGATGGAAGAGCAGGGGCAGGGGAGCAGGCAGGTTTTGGACAGTATTTCCGGCATAACGGAAATTACGTACTCGGTAAAAAAAGGCTCCAACGAAATGCAGCAAAGTGCCAGCGGGGTTCAGCGCGAAGGCGAAAAGCTGGAAAAAGCCACGCAGGAGATTACTTCCGGCATGAACGAAATGGCCAACGGCGCAGAGCAGATTAACATTGCCGTAAACCATGTCAACGATTTGAGCGGCCAAAACAGCCAAGCGATTGATGTTTTGATCAAGGAAGTCGCCCGGTTTAAGGTCGAGTAGGTTCGGGGGCGGGGGCTGGGCTGGTGGGCTACCGGCCTCCGCTATCTTAATAGCCGGTAGCCCGCCCCCCAGACTGTTTCTATCCGTGTGGGTTCCGCAGGGTTTTTCTCGATTTTTTCGCGTAACCGGCTTATGTGTACTTTTACGGTTTTTATGTCGCCGTACATATCTTCGCCCCAGACGCGGTCGTACAGGGTTTCCTTGCTAAAAACGGTTTCCGGGTTCGATGCCAAAAAATAAAGCAGTTCGTATTCCTTGGGGTTAAGCGGCGTTTCAACATCGTTTACATAAACCCGGTGGGTGCTGTTGTTTATTTGCAGCCAGCCAAAGTCTATTTCGCCAAGGCCTGAGCTTTGGCTTTGCGCCTGTTTTTGCGTGAGCCTTTCGTAGCGGGCTATGTGCGATTTTACACGCGCTACAAGTTCGGTTTGGGAAAATGGTTTTACGATGTAGTCGTCCGCGCCAAAGCCCAGGCCTTTTATTTTGTCGGTGTCTTCCATTTTTGCGCTAACCATGATTATCGGAATGTCTATTTTTTCGCGTATGTCGCGGCATATTGTTATGCCGTCTTTCCCCGGCAGCATAAGGTCAAGGATTACCAGCGAAAAGTTGCCCGTCAAGGCTAGTTCCTGGCCCTTTATGCCGTCGTGTTCGATAACGGCATCGAAACCGCTTGCTTCCAAAAAATCTTTTTCGATTGTGGCGATCACCTTGTCGTCTTCGATTATCAGTATCGCTTTTTTTACGTTTGACATCAGTTTGCCCCTCCTTGTTCCGGCGCTATGGGCAGTCGTATGACAATCACCAATCCGTGGCCGCCATCGCCGCCGTTAGGCGACTCGGCGTGAATATCCCCGCCCATGCCTTGAATGATTTTCGCGCTTATGGCAAGCCCAAGGCCGGAACCTTTTTTGTTACGCGAAGGATCAGCCCGGTAAAACACATCCATTATTTTTGGTAGCGACTGCGCGTCCACGCCGGGGCCGTCATCTGCAAAGCGCAAAAAAATATTGCCGGCAGTGCAATACGCGCTTATATCCATGCGCCCCTGGTCGCTTGTTTTGTACTTTATGCTGTTTTCCAAAATGTTGACAACAACGTTGCGAAACAGGCTTACATCGGCATTGACAAACACGGCTTGGGGCATTTCGGCAAAATGCACGGAAAGCCCCCGGCTTTCATACATGGCCAGCGAATCTTCTATCATTTCGCATAACATGGCGGAGACATCTACCCGGTGCAGGTTAAGGGGGAACTCGTCCATGTCCAGCTTGGAAAAAAGAAACAGTTGGTCGATCATGTGCTTCATGTGTGCTGTCTCGTTTTTGATAAACCCAAGGTAGCGTTCCTGCATTGCGGGCGTGGAAGCGATGCCGGTGTCCAGCCCTTCGACACAGCCGCTTATCGATGTAAGCGGGGTGCGCAGGTCGTGTGAAATTCCGGCGATTAGCTCGCGCCGGCTTGCCTCGTCTTTTTTCTGCTGGGCGTTTGAGGCCTCCAACCTTGCGGCCATTTCGTCAAAGGCCTGGCAGATTGGCAGGAACTCGTCATCGCCGGTGTAGTCGATTCGGTGGGCAAGGTTGCCGGCTTGTATCTGCCGCACGCCTTCGCCCAGGGGTTCCAGCGGTTTTACAATTCGCTTTGTCATACGGTGCGTAAAAAAATTGCTTAACAGGCTGGCAGCTATTGTAAAAAGGGCAAGGAACAACAAGAACGATGCAAGGCGGGTGTCCAAGGCGGCGAGCCGTTCCATAAATCCTTGGCCGTACACAATAAACACCACCACGCGGCCGATTAGCGACAAGGCCACTAGCCCTATAAAAATCATGCGTAAGTTGGAAAAAAAAAGCCGTCGTTTTATCGTCATACTTTCTATCATACTGGTTCCTCCTTGATTGGGCAATCCACCGCTAGCCATGCTAGCGCCTATTCCGGCGATGACAGTGTCCCAAAGGGTACGCCGATCAAGTATTCCAGATCGAGCAGGCCGTTCAAATAGTTGAATTGCTGTTCCAGCAGGGATACTTGCGCCTGCCGCAGTTCCAACTGAGCGTTTTGCACTTGCAAGAGGTCTTGCAACCCGGCGGCAAAGGCTTGCTCGGTTAGCAAGAAAACGCGCTCGGCGAGTGCGAGTGTTTGCGCCTGCGCGTCGGCGGTTCGGCGTATTCTGTCCAGCGAAAGCATGATGTTATGGATTTCCAGTTCGGTTCCCTGTATCATTTGCGCGAGTCCTATGCTTGCTGTGGTTATTTGGTCGTCGGTGTTTCTTATGGCCTGCGTGTCTTGGCTAAAGGGAAAGAGGCTGTGCAGGCGTAGGCCGAGTGTTACGGAAAATGCTCCCTGCTGGTCTGTCCAGTTGTCCCGGGCTAGCCACGAATTGTTCCACGGGTCGGTGTTCATGGGGCTGTATGCCCAGCTTAATGACAGGGTTGGGAAAAGCGCTCTTGTTTGCATTGTGCGTGCGCTTTCCAACTGCAAAATCCCTTGGCGTATTTCCTGCACTTCCGGCCGGGCGACGGCGGCTCGGGCGGCCATTTGGCTTGCATCCAGCGGGGTAAACTGGGTAAAGGTTCCGTTTGCCGGCAGGGGGAGGGGGACTAGCTCAAAGTCTGTATCGTAGGGCAGGCCTAGGAGCATGGCAAAGCTGGCTTTGGATAGCCGAAAGACGTACTCGACTTGTTCCACGGCGGGGCGCATATTTTCCATTGCAACTTGCGCCTGCAAAAAGGGGAGTTCGGGAGCGAGTCCGGCGAGGAAGTTCGCATAAGCAAAGTTCATTGCCCGTTCTGTGGCTTCAAAGCTTTCGCGTAACATTTCGATATTTTCCTGAAACAGTAGCATATTGTTATATGCCTGTCGTATGTCGCGCTCTAGTTGTTGCCTTGCTCTGTTATACGAAACGAGTCCTGCCTGATAATCTAGTCTGAGTCTGTTTGTGTTTTCGATCATGGCGACGCTTAAATTGATTGATGTTTGTATTGTCCCGATTGCTGTCCACTGGGAAATGCCGGGGATTGTCATCAATTGCTGGTTTTGCCGGTTTAGTGTTCCTAACAAATTTATGTCCGGCACAAACTGGTTCCACGAAAGATCAGATGCCCGCCGTCTTGTGCCGGTGTCCACTCGCGCGGCTTGCAGGCCCAGGTTGTTCCTGATCGCTATTTCCACGGCTTCGTCCGGGCTAAGGGTTCGCGCGGGCGGCTCGGCTGGTTGCGCTTGCGCTTGCACTTGCAACGATGTGCCAAGCAGTAAAATCGTAATTAACAGGCCTAGTTTTATTTTCATCTTTTTCTCCATGTTTTAAGCATACGCGGAACGGGTAAACTGAGGGTAAACACGGGGTTAAATTTTGGTAAAATTTTCACGCCGGGGGAAGGGGAGGCTCACACGAAGGCGCGAAGGTTGATTTTAGGGAGCAAGCCCTTGCCGGGCAACTTTGCGAGCACTGGCCAGCGAGAAAGCTTTGCCGGGCTACCCTGTTTACGGCAGGAAGAGGAGGCTCACACGGGGGAGAGAAAGTTCAGGCGGAGCTAGCCCTGTATGTCGATTATCGAGGCCGATATGCCGCCGCTAGTGCCGGAGGATTTGGATGTAAAAGGGCTGTTTGCCAGGGATTTTATTTCCATGCGAAGCTCCGTTATACGGCTGGCGAGCAACTCCTTGTTTTTATTGGTGCGGACGATTGCCTCGTTTTTTAAGTCTTCCAGAGCGGCTTTAAGTTTTGGCACATCGTCTTGGCTTTTTGGGAAGCCCCCGGCGCTGGCCACCGAGCGGTACATCTCATCCAGCGGCTCAATGACCCGTTGAATGGAAACAATGTCGGCGACTATTTTTTCTTCGATTTCGACGTATGCAAGCAGATCATCGGCACTGCCCGACTCTATAGAGCCTTGCTGCTTTTCCAGAACTTGCAGGTAAGAGTTAAACCGCTCTCTTTGTTGAGACATAAGAACCTTAAACCGCCGCAAAATTGCAAGACGGCGATCTAATTCCGCCTGGGTCAGCCCCGCACTCTTGCCGGCCGACCCTAAATTCGTCTCTTTCTTTACCAAAACACTCAAATTCCCTTAGCCGGCAATATTTATGCCCTGCACTTCACGGACTTCCGCCTCTTGCGCATTTTTGCTGAAAAGCTCGTACCAGCTATCCCTAAGCTCGACAATCATATTTCTAACCTTTGCCAGCCGTACCTTGTCTTGGGATATATTGGCCTCCAAAAGCTCCCTGTTAAACCAGCCGTAAAGAGAAAAAAGGTTCTGTGAAATCTCCCCGCCCCTCTCAAAGTCCAAAGAAGCCATCAGTTCGGCAATTATTGCCTCCGTCTTCATAATCGCTTTGCCAATCATCTCGATCCGGCTAGGCTCTTTCTTCCCGCTGGAATTTAATTCCGCCAACTCAACCGCCCGTCCAAGCTGTTTTATCGCTTCATCATAAAGCATGATTATAAGCTGCCCTTGGCTTGCCGTCTTTATCTTCGTTTCTTTATAGGTAGACATCGCGCTGTTATACGCCAAAATAACCCTCCATTCTTGGGTACATTATACCGATTTATTATCGGCAATGTCAAATACAATCTTGAGTATTTTTGCCAATTTCGCGTACAATAGTTTATCGTCATGAAAGAAGAAACGCGCCGTATTATAGAAATTATCCGCCGCCTGCCCAAGGGCAAGGTTTCCTGCTACAGGGACATTGCCGCCGCCGCAGGCTTGCCAAATGGCGCAAGGCAGGTTGCCCGGCTGCTCCACTCTATGTCGGAAAAACACGGGCTGCCGTGGCACCGCGTCGTCCGCGCCGACGGCTCGGTGGCCTTGGAGGCCGGCCAAGGCAAGGAGTTGCAGATTGAGCTTCTGCGCTCCGAGGGCGTGGCGGTCTCGGACGCCGGGCGGCTTGACCCCAAGATTTTCTTTGTTACCAAGTTTTCCGGCTAGGGCTGGGACACTCCCCAAGTTCAACTAGAAAATCTCGCTTCACTCTTGCTTCAAATTTTCTTTTTTTCGCCAAAGCCCTCTTGACATTCCGGCGAAACTCGTATATAGTTGATACTGAAGTCTTTGATAAAACGTTTTAGCAAAATTGAGGAAAGCTATGGCAGTTACCATAAAAGACGTGGCGGAGTACGCAAAAGTTTCAGTCTCGACGGTCTCGATGGCCTTAAACGGAAAGGATTATCGCATTTCCCAAGCGACGGTCGAAAAAGTAAAGTATGCCGTAAAACATTTGAACTACCGGCCAAACAGAACTGCGGTGAGCCTTGTAACGAAAAAATCGCAGGCTGTGGGCTTGATTGTGCCGGACATTACAAACAGCTTTTTTTCCGAGCTTGTGGCGGCTGTCGAAGCGAAGTGCGCCAAGGAAGGCTACAGCGTTATCATTTGCAATACAAACGAAGAGCCGTCTCAAGATGTACGATACGTCAACTTTTTGCTTGACCAAAATGTTGACGGCGTGCTTTTTGTAATGTCGGTAAACGAAAAAAACATTTGCGCAGAGGAATGTTTGAAGCTGTTGCAAGAGGCGCGTGTCCCCACGATTCTTTTGGACAGGGAATGGCAGAGCGATTATGCCGTAAGTGTTGTGTCGGATAACGAGTTGGGCGGCTATCTTGCGTGCAGTCATCTTTTGGATTTGGGGCACAGGAAAATCGGCTGTATTTCTGGCCCAATGGGAACGCAATCGGCGCGGCGAAGGTTCGACGGATACATTCGCGCATTAAAGGAGCGGGGCATTGACTTTGACCCGGCTATCACTGCGGAGGGGGATTATCACACGCAATCGGGTTACAGTCTTTGCGACAAACTTTTGGAACGCGGCATAAGCGCGATGTTCGTCTGCAATGATATGATGACACTGGGTGTGTACAAAAGATTGCGCGAGCGCGGGCTAAAAATTCCGCAAGACATTTCCATTGTCGGTTTTGACAATTTGAATTTCACAGAGTTTTTGGATGTGCCTTTGACAACAATTTATCAGCCTGTAAGGGAAATGGGGGCGGCAGCCGCGCTCAAGCTTCTTAATATGCTCCAATACGGAAGCAAGGGGTTTGGCCAAATGTTTACTCCAGAGCTTATACGCCGGGACTCTTCTGCAAAACCCAAGGAGGGGTTGTAACATGGCAAAAATACTGAACATTGGCTCGATTAATATCGATTATGTGTATGCGGTTTCGCATTTTGTAAAAGCGGGTGAAACAATTGCGTCTAACACGCGCCAAATTTTTGCCGGCGGCAAGGGGCTGAACCAGTCAATCGCGATCGCCCGCTGTGGCGGGGATGTCGCCCATGCCGGCGCTGTCGGGGACGACGGGGAAGATTTTGTCAAAATGCTTGCGGCGGAAGGCGTTGATACAAGTTTTATCGACACTGTTAAAGCTCCCACGGGGCACACGATAATTCAGGTAACCGGCGACGGGCAAAACTGCATTCTGCTGTATCCCGGAGCGAACCGGGAACTGAGCGAAAGTTTTATCGACAGAATTTTTGCGCCTTTTGGCAAAGACGATATTGTTGTTATGCAAAATGAAACAAACTGTGTCCCCTACGCCATGCGGCGTGCCAGCGATAAAGGTATGCGGATTGCCTTTAACCCGTCGCCTTTCGAGCCGGGAATTGGCGGCTATCCTTTGGAGTGTGTAAGCTGGTTTATACTGAACGAAATCGAAGGCGGCTCTCTTACGGGGAAAGAGCGCCCCGATGACATTTTAACAACAATGGGAGAAAAATATCCGAATGCCGTAACCGTGCTTACCCTGGGGGAAGACGGCGTTATGTGCAACGCAAACGGTAAAATAATTCGCCACGGCGCATACAAAGTGCAGGTGGCGGACACAACTGCCGCAGGCGACACTTTTACGGGTTATTTTTTAAGCTCGATTGCCGGCGGCATGGAAATAGAGGAAAGTCTTATGCTGGCAAGCAAGGCGGCGGCGGTTTCGGTTTCGCGCAAAGGGGCGGCGGCTTCGATTCCGTCCATTAACGAAGTTAGATCGGCTCATTTGGTTGAAGGCTGAAGGGTGCGTATGCAAATTGACATGACGGGAATTAGCAAAAACTTCGCCGGGGTGCAGGTTCTGCAAGATGTAAGTTTTAACTTATGCACGGGCGAAATACACGCGCTTATGGGGGAAAACGGCGCGGGTAAATCTACTCTAATGAAAATCCTTACAGGGTTGTATCCGCGTGATGCTGGTGAAATAACTATCGACGGAAGCCCCGTGAATTTTAAGCACCCGAAAGAAGCCGAGGGGAAAGGCATTGTGTTTATTCACCAAGAGCTAAATGTTATGCCGGATTTAACGGTAGAAGAAAATATGTTCATGGGTAAAGACATAAAAAACAAGTGGGGGTTACTTGACAAAAAGGAAATGCGAAAAGAAGTTATGCGCGTTGTCGAGCTTTTAGGCCTGCGTATCTCGCCCACCGCGATAATGCGGCAGCTTTCCGTGGGGCAGCAACAGCTTGTGGAGATCGCCAAGGCTCTTATGAGCGATGCCCGGGTTATCATTATGGATGAGCCTACTGCGGCTCTTACCCAAGTGGAAACAGAAACGCTTTTCCGGATAGCGCGAGACTTGAAAACAAGGGGTGTCTCAATCGTGTACATTAGCCACCGCATGGAAGAAATTTTTGCGTTATGCGATCGCATAACTGTATTAAGAGACGGCCAGTATGTCGATACAAAAAATGTTTCCAACACTGACATTAACGATATTATCCGCATGATGATAGGGCGCGAACTGGGCGAGCGTTATCCCACCCGCAATGTCGAAAAAGGCGATATTGCAATAGAGGTTTGCGCCCTTACCAAAAAACCTTATTTTGAAAATGTCAGTTTTTCTGTGCGCTCTGGGGAGGTTCTTGGCGTTGCAGGTCTTATGGGAGCCGGCAGAACGGAAATAATGCGAGCGGTTTTTGGCGCGTTAAAAATTGACAGCGGCCATGTCAAGCTAAAGGGCAAAGAGGTGCGGATTAAAAACCCGGCAGGGGCAAAAAAAGCGGGTATTGGTTTTGTTACCGAAGATCGCAAAATCGAAGGTTTAATGCTGGAAGAAAGCATTAAAAGCAACATTTCCCTGAATAATCTGGACAAAATATCGATGGCGGGTGTTGTGTTGCATGGAACCAAGGAACGTTCGCTTTCGAATCAGGCGGTCGAAAAACTTGCCGTGCGGACTAGCGGCATCGAGCAAACTTGCCGCACTTTAAGCGGGGGGAACCAGCAAAAGATTGTGTTTGCAAAATGGATGTACGGCGACCCCGATGTATTAATTTTAGACGAGCCTACAAGGGGTGTTGATGTAGGCGCGAAAAAAGAAATCTACAGTCTTATATGCAGGCTTGCCGAGCGCGGTGTGGCAATAATAATGGTGTCTTCCGACTTGCCGGAAGTGCTGGGTATGAGCGACAGAATAATGGTTGTACACGAGGGAAAAATTAGCGGAATTATCGAAGCGGCACAAGCAAATCAGGAAAAAATAATGATATTAGCTACAGGAGGCGACTTAAAATGAACGTAACGAAATCTGGCGCGGTTGTTCAGGACTCACTTTCCAAAAAGAAGTTTGGGTTGGCTGAATATTTTCAAAGCAGGCAAAATATTTTTCAAAACTTTGGCTCTCTATTTGCGCTTATAATTTTGGTGGTGGTGATAAGCCTTATACGGCCGGAGTTTATGACAACGTGGAACTTTCTTTCAATTTTACGCCAAGCATCTGTGAACGGCTTAATCGCATTCGGCATGACAGGCGTTATTTTGGTGGGAGCCATAGATTTGTCTGTCGGCAGTGTGTTGGCTTTAAGTTCTATCTTATGCGCGGCTATGATTGCCGCCGGCGTAGATGTTCCGGTAGCTTTTGCGCTGGCTCTATTGCTGGGGACTGCAATGGGCTTTATAAGCGGGATGTTGGTTACGGCCGGCAGGCTACAGCCCTTTATCGCAACCTTGGTAACAATGGTTGTTTTTCGGGGCTTAACCTTAATTGCATCGCAGGGCAGGCCTATTTCAAATTTGGGCGATCATGCTTTGCTTGTCGGTTTGGGAAGGGGCGACTTTCTTAGCGTTCCTATTCCTGTATGGATTTTGGGTATTACTTTTGCGATATATTTTTTTATTTTGCACAAAACTACTTTGGGTCGCCAAATTTATGGCACTGGCAGCAATATTGCCGCCGCCGCTATAGCGGGTGTGCGTGTAAATCGTATTAAAATAATCGTGTACTGTATCTCCGGCTTTTTTGCTTCTTTAGCCGGGCTTGTGCTTTTATCGCGTTTAGGTTCTGCCCAGCCTACGCTCGGCACAGGGTTCGAGTTAGACGCAATCGCCGCCGTCGTCTTGGGCGGCACGAGTATGTCAGGCGGGCGCGGCAGAATTTACGGGACGCTGATAGGCGTTTTAATTATTGCAGTCCTTAACAGCGGCATGAATATTATCGGCGTGCAATCTTTTTCCCAAAATGTCGTAAAGGGTCTTGTCATTTTAATTGCGGTTCTACTGGATCGCAATAGATAGAAAAGCACTGATTAACTCGACGCTAATCAGTGCTTTCCGCGGACTAAAGTCCGATGCATCTTGCTCATTTCATTGCGCAAAATGCGGTTAAGAACGATACTTAAATCCTCGATGGGATTTAAGTATCGTTTCCATAGTATATCATGCGGAGGCACCCGCATTTTATAGCTGTCAAATTTTTTAGAAGAGAGGTTATGTCGTATGAAAAAATTACTTGCAGGTATTGTGGCTCTTATGTTGATTGCCAGCCCCGTCGCGTTTGCCGGCGGGCGCAGGGCAGCAGATGGTCCTGTCGTTGGTTTTTCGGTTTCCACCTTAAACAATCCGTTTTTCGTAACAATGGTTGAGGGCGCTCAAGCGAGAGCGGCAGAGCTGGGCATTCAGCTTGTCGTGCTCGATGCGGGCGACGATGCTGCCAGGCAGGCATCGGACATGGAAGATTTAATTGCCAGAAGGGTGAACGTCATTATCGTAAACCCGGTTGACTCCGACGCTATCACTCCGTCGGCTATCGCTGCGATGAATGCTAACATTCAAGTTATCGCGGTAGACCGATTGGTAAACGGTGTCAATGTAGCGGCTTCGATTGCGTCAGACAATGTTGCAGGCGCAAGAATGGCTACGGAGTATCTGCTTCAGCGGGTAGGCCAGGGCGCGGAGGTTGCGGAGCTTCAGGGGATTCTTGGAGCGTCTGCTACGATAGACCGTGGCGAAGGTTTTCACCAAGTGGCCACCGGGAACTTGAATGTCGTTACCAGCCAAACGGCCAACTTTAACCGGGCGGCGGGGCTTAATGTTACCGAAAATATTCTACAGGGCAATCCTAACATCCGGGGTATTTTTGCGCATAACGATGAAATGGCGTTAGGTGCTATAGAAGCGTTAGGCGGCAGGGATATTGTTGTTGTTGGTTTTGATGCTACAGACGATGCTTTGATTGCCGTTCAAGATGGAAGAATGGCGGCTACCGTGGCGCAACAGCCCGATTTGATGGGTTCCGTAGCGGTGGAAACAGCGCAGAGCATTATATACGGGCATCCTGTCCAACCGAACATTCCTGTAAATGTTTCGCTTGTTACAACACCGTAACAGGCGATAGAGAAAAAGCTTCACAAAAAGAAAGGCCTTGCCAAGTGCTCTTTGGCAAGGCCGCTTTTTTAAAAATCTACCCCGCCAACCAAAATAACATTTGCATAAGGCGTGGCTTCCCCGGTGCGTATAATTGCGTAGGCGCTCCCCAAAAGTTTTTTGAATTCTTCGTGGGAAACAAGCCGGCGCGGCAGCTCTGCCAGCGTTTCAACTGTTTGCAGGTACAGCGGGTTGCTTTTTTCTGGCATTTCCTTGGCTAAAACATACGATTCAATTACAAACTCCTGCTGTACCGCCTCTAATACCTGCAAAAAAGAAGGTACGCCTTTTGTCAAAGACAAATCGATAACTTCAACGCCAGCCGGCAGCGGCAGGCCAGAATCGGCAATGACAAGATATTCTGTGTGGCCTATGCCGGCCAAAGCCGACATAATCGCTGGGTTTAAAATGCCCCCTTTTTTCATAAACAAACCTTTCCTAGATAAGTATTGGGAAACACTGATGCAAGCTGAAGCATTGCAACCGCGTATATGTTATATGAAAAACCAAAAAACAAAACTTGTCAAGTGGTCAAATGCCCATGCCGGCCGCTTGTGTTCCGCAAGCCCCGCTCTTCGTGTGAAGGAAGGCGAATTTTGGTTAAAACATTATGCCCGGCAAAGTCGCCTTTTATAGGCCTGCAAGCCGTATAATGCTCCCGGCTTCATTCCACTCGAAAGCGCCGATTACCCGTTGGAAACGCTCACTCCATGTAAAGCCGCTGTCAACCTCTGGCATGGGCATATCGCAAAGCAGGCACTCGAAGGTTAATACAAAAAGCCCGTCGTACTGCAGCAGCAATTGCTTCTGTATCCCCATGCCCGAAGCTGCCAGCACGATCCCTTGGTAAACGCCCCACTATTCTAATTTCATGCACAGCTTGGCTAATGTTACCAAGTTTTCACGGGTAGCTCAATAGCCATCCGTAGAGTGTGAATAAGGCAACCTTAGCGTTTAGGCGAAAGCTCCATCAAAAGCACTAATGATACGCATAACCTCTTCTAGCGGCGCTTTTTTACCGCCTAACAGCCATTTTTTCCAAACAGCGTAGGCTCCAGCGGCCATAAAGGTTATGCGATAGTCATTATCATCTGCCCCGTAAAAGCTTTCTACCATTTTTGTAAAAATATCATGAATGATCGTATCGTAGCCATGCTTATACGACAAAATTAACTCTTCGCCAAAGTTCTTGAAAAAATTCAAGTGCACACTCAGCTTAACAGACTTTGCCGAATTGCTTTTGATAATTTCAAAAACCGAGCCTATTTTTGACTCATAGTATTCGTATAAAATCTGCTCCAATGTGTCAAAATTCCTGTAAAAAGCCATTCTGCTTACCCCGGCTTTAACAACCACTTGGGAAATTGTTATATCTTTCAAAGGGCTTTTTTTCAAGAGTTCGGTTAACGCGATTGTAAGAAATTCTTTAGTATCCTTTTTAATACTTTGCGCGTTTTTTGTAGCTGCCATTACAAAACCTCCACGGCTGTAACAACAGCCTGTTTTTTCTTGACTTTCTTTTAGTTTACAGTATACTTTGAAAAAGGGGAAGCTCTAAAAACCCAAAGTATGGGGTTCAGAGTCTTCTTAAAGCTGCAAACGCAAGACATGGGGACATAAAGTTATAAAGAACAGGCTGTGTTTTTCATTGGAGCGGTTAGCGCTTATCTGGCCGGGATACATACTGTACTTCATCGACTGCAAAAGGAGGAGAAGCCATGAGTAATTTTTTGGAGCGGGTTTATAACCTGCGTTATTTTGAAATGGATGCACACGGGCTGGCATCTCCGACAACTATTTTTACTTTGCTTGAGGAAACTGCCGCTGAACATTGTCTTGATATTGGATATGGTCTTTACAGGCTTGAAAAACAAAATATTGGCTGGGTGTTGATCTCTGGCAAGGTTGCGATGCTGCGTTACCCGAAATACAAGGAAAATATTACCATAAGAACTTGGCTGTCAAAATATTCCCTTGTAAAGGGGCACAGGGAAAATATTATTTTTGACGAGGCTGGAAAAATTATCGGGAAAGCAAAAGGTACATGGGTTTTTTATGATATAAAAAACAGGAAACCCGCGCCTATATTCAACGATATAAAAGAAAACTGGGGGTTTAGGCAAGAAATATCTGTTGAAGAAAATCTAGAGCTTGTAAATGAAGCGGAAAGCGGTTCGTTCAAAATGGAGTTTGACATTTACCGCTCCGATGTTGATACTAACAATCATGTAAACAATATACGTTTTTTCCATTTTTTAATGGAGTCGCTGCCAAAGGAAATCGCAGACCATTATTTTTTAAGGGAAATAAACGCCAAATTTTTCGCTGAAGCAAAATTTGGCGAAAAGATTCAGGTATACACAAACGATGATTTGGAAAGCCACAAGTTTTTGCATACAATGAAAAGCAGTGTCGATCAAAAAGTGTTCGCTAAGGCGCATACGCAATGGGAAAAAATCTAAGGAAACACTGATTAACTCGACACTTGTCAAGCGATCGAATCGCTGCCGGCCGTTTTTGCAAGCATTATTCCTCGAAGGTTCCCTTGACGATGATTTCCCCGTCGCGCATTAGGAATTTGCCCTTGGCGATTACATGACGCAAGTTCATGTCGTCGGTAAAAACGCAAAGGTCGGCATCCATGCCGGCTTCCAGCCGCCCCTTGCCCTTTAGCTCCAAGTGATGCGCCGGGTTGGCGGTAATAACAGGAAGCACGCTTTCAAGCGGCATCCCGCCTTTGACAAGCTCGCGCAAAACATCAAGGTTGGCAGCCGGCGAGCCTGTTCCCAAGCCGACCATGTCCCCCGCCGCATTGAAGCGGGGAAGGCTGCCGCCGCCGTCCGTGCTAAGGGTGATCTTGTCGCCGCCCGCTTCCTCAATCGCCGCCTTGACAGCCACCGCAGAGGAGCCGGCATAACCGCTACCCCCGGATGTCAGGTCGATAACCCCTCCGCGTTTTTTGACAAACTCCAAGGATTCCTTGAAAAGCCTTTCGTTACGCGAACAATGCGTCGGGCGAAAATGTTTGGCAGGTATGCCCCGATCAATAATTTCGTTAAAAACATCGAAGCCGCCGGGCAAGTCGCCCATGTGGATATGCAACACGCCAACCTTGCCGGCAATCATGCCGCCCACACGAATATCGGAAAGAATACGCATCATTTCGTCTAACGTGGGGAAAGAACTGCGATGATCGCTGTGGGCGATTTTTACCCCGAGCACTTCTGGAACCAGAAAAATGTCGTCGCGTATTGATTGCGACAAAAGACTGGGGGGCAGGGCGTAGTTGCTTGTGTACATCCAGCCGGAAATGCCCTCTTTTGTTAGTGCGCGAACCTTTGCAAGCAGTGCGCTGATCGGCCTTGTAACAGAATCTGTGCCGGAAACGCCGACAATGGTTGTCGTGCCGCTTGCCACAAGTTCCGACAGGCGGATTTCCGGCACACGCGACACCGGGCCGCCTTCGCCGCCGCCGCCTGTAACGTGTATGTGCTGATCGATCAGCCCCGGCGTGATTAACAAACCTTTGGCATCGACGGTTTCAAGCCCCGGCAATGCCACTGTTAGGTTTTCTGCGATTGCCGCTATCACGCCGCCGACAATGAGCAAATCCCGTTGCCCGATTTTTTCGGGTGTGTATAAAAGCGCGTTTTTTAACAGGTACATTTTCATCGCTTCCTTTACTTTAACTCGCCCAGTTTGTCTGTCATCTTCAGCAGAATATTTACAGCGTCTACAAGGGCATCTTGGTTGAAGGACATTTGCGGGTGATGCAGGCCGGGAACCAAGTCCGCGCCAATGCCGACAATGACCGTTTTCAAAGACGGCTTGTGTTTGACGAAAAAGTGAAAGTCTTCACCGCCGGGGGTAAGGGTGGGTTCAAGCAGGCCTTCTTTGCCCAAAACGGAAGTGATGGCTTCTTTGGCAATATCGATCAGTTCCTGATGATACTCGGCGGCGGGAACCCCTTTTACCGAATGAACGTTTGCTTTTGCGCCAATAGAAGCGGCGGAACTTTCAATTGCCAGCGTTACTCTTTTGACAAGCTCTTCCATGCCGGCGTTTTCCTGACAGCGCAGGTCGAAGGCGATTTCCGCTTTGTCAGGTATCACGTTTATCGACGCGCCGCCGCCGTGTATTTTGGTAACTTTTACGGTCGCCGGAATAACCGGGTTAAGGTGAATAGTGTTGACGGTTTGCACGGCAAGACAGGCCGCATCAATCGCGTTCACGCCAAGGTGTGGCCTGGCTCCATGCGCGGAAAGGCCTTCGATTGTTGCCTGCAACATTGTCGATGCCCCGTGATACAGGGCGGGTGTGGCTTGTTTGTACTTTGCCTCTGCAATGTGCCTTAAATGAAGGCCTACGAGATAATCAACATCGTCAATGGCCCCGGCTTCGATCATGGCGAGTGCGCCTGCCAGGGTTTCTTCGGCCGGCTGGAACAAAATTTTCAAGCTGCCTTTTTTAAGGCCCCGGCGGGCTGTTTCTTTGGCGACGGCCAAAACAATCGCGCTGTGGGCATCGTGCCCGCAAGAATGCACTAGCACTTCCTGCCCGTCTACAACGTGCGCCAGTGCGTCCATGTCTGCCCGCAAAGCGAAGACCGGCCCCGGCGCATCGCCTTGCAAAACGCCGACAACGCCGGTTCCCCCGACATTTTTTTCCACGGCATAACCGAAAGATTCAAGCTGGCCGGCCAAATACGCCGATGTTTTGAACTCTTTCAGCGCAATTTCCGGAATCCCGTGCAAATGGCCGTATGTTTCCTTTACAAAAGATGCAAGATCGCTCATAAAAAATCTCCCTTATACAAATATTCGCATGATGAACATGGAAATGACAGCATTCGCTATGCAGATTGCAAAAAGCACCGGGTAATAGCGCTGCTGAACCTCTGCCGTGCCCAAACAGCGGCCGGCAAACTGAATCAAACCGCCCATCAAAAAAATAGCCGGCAGAAGAATTGTAACATGGGTTTGGTCTAAAGTGCCAGCGGTGTAAAGGCCGACGGCAACGCCTACACCGCCGCCTATCGACATGAACGCGCCGACAAGCACCATTACGGCTTCGCCGGGCAGGGCGAAGACGGCCATTACGGGGCCGAATATTCTTCCCAGCAAACCCAGCATTCCGCTAACTTCCAGCGCGCGAATTATGACGAATGCCATTAAAACGTTGGGCAATGTGCTTGTAGACCATATCGTCCAGCCTTTTTTCGCGCCTTCTACAAAGGTGTCCGGCAGTGATTTGCTAGCCATTTGCCGCCTCCTGTTTTTTGTCGAACTTTTTCAGATAAAGGCGCATGATGTTTGCCCCGATTATTTTCATTACGAAAATTACTAAAAGCGGGGTTGCGATTGGCACGACAAGGAAAGCGAACAAAGCCGCCCCGGATGAAAGGTAGTTGGTCAAAGCCCCGCCGGCGGAAAACTGAAACGCGCCGAAGACGGTTTTTTCGTTTTCGCTGATGTGCCCCTCCTCGCGCAGGGTTCTGTTCATGACAGCCCCGCCGTCCGTGCTTTGCAAGCTGGTTATGAGGGCAAGGCCGCAGATGCCGGGGATGCCAATAAGAGGGCGCAGAACGGGGGTTAAAAACTTTTGCGCCGCTTTTAGGCCGCCCAATGCGTCAACCACTTGCACCGTGCCAAGGGCGAACATAACTATCGGAAGCAGGGTCAATGCAAACATGAAGCCGTGCCGGGCGCCGGTTCCGCCGGCTCCTGTAAAAACCCTGCCGTCGGCTATCACGCCGAAGCCGCCGCTTATGACCCCAAAATCCAGCGCCCTTGTCCAGTTTTCCGCGTCGGCAAAAACGCCAGAGAAAAAGACAACGGCAAAGGCAAGCGCGAAATAGCCGGATACAGGCACTTTTTGCTTGGTTTCTGACGTTAGCTGATCAATGGGTGGACTCCCCGCCGGGGGGGAGGGGGGTGTGTGAAAGTGTTTTTCATCGTTGCTCATAAAGTTTTTTCCTACCTTGACATTTTTTGCGGCTCACCTTGCGGGTTTCCAACAATCCAGGGAAGCAATGGACTTGTTCGGCAACTCGCGAGTTGCCGCGGCAACTCGACACGAACCAGAGTTTCCCCATGAACTGCTGATTTCATTGCTTCCCCTTATTTAAAATATCTAAAAATTGCAGATGAGCGTCAAGGGAAAAAAACACGAGGGAAGCACTGATTAAATCCCATCGAGGATGCGGATTTAATCAGCGTTTCCTTTAGTTCGACCAGCCCTCCGGGAACAGGACAATCTGCACCGGGGGCGTATACAGAGTTGCGCAACGAAATACGAGGGCATTTTAACCGTCTTTATTATATTCCTTCATTGCCATATTGCTCAATTCCTTTACTGATAAGTCATTAAATAAACCTCTTTGCCATTCTGTGTAATCAAAAGGCTCTCGGATAATAAGGCTTATGAACCGCTCCGCTTCTACGCGGCCAAGTTTGTCTACTAAAATTTTCATCCCTTCATTCCGCAAAGCCATTTCAGCGTGCATGGTTACCCTCCATTCCGCTCAAAAAAACTCACACAAAGGCACGAAGTTTATCCCCTCCGTGCCTCCGTGTGAGCCTCTTCTTCAAAAGTTTAGTTCTGCCAACCCTCCGGGAACAGGACAATCTGCACTGGGGGGGCGCTCAAGACAGACCTTGCCATAACCTGCACATCTTGAGGGCTTACATTCCTTATAGCCTGCGGCCTTTCGGTAAGCCGGGAAAGCGGCGTGTTGAAAAAAGCCGCCGAGTTGACAAAACTTTGGGCAATGTGCAGATTCGCCTGCATCGAGCGTTCATGCCCCATTAACAAGGCCTCCGTAGCCTGATCGAAAACAGCCATGTCCAGAGGCTGGTTCGCAACCTGATCCAGAACCGCCTTTACAGCCGCAATCAACTCCATCGCACGGGCTGGGTCGCAGTTGAAAAACACCTGAAGCCTGTACTCCCCGGTGGGAACCGTCGCGACCGACGCGCCCGCGCCAATCGAGTACACGCCGCCAAGCCGCTCGCGAATCTCGTCCATCAATACAATGTTCAGATACTCGTTAAGCACCGCCGAAACCTGATTCCTCTGCTCGCTGAAAACCGCAGTCGCCGGGGCAAACCAGCCAAGATAGACCATACTGCGCTCCTCCAGCCCGATGCGGATTTCCCGCTGAACCTGCCCCGGGCGCACAATGCCGGGGTCTGTCCACGCGCTTACCGAATGCGAGTTCGGAATCGACGCAATGTATGTCGCGACAAGCCCCCTCATCTCGTCCAGATCGATATTGCCCGTAAACACAAAGGTAAAGTCGCCGGGGTTCAAGTGGTTTTCAAGGAAACCCCTGGCCTGCTCGACAGAGACCGCATCCATGTCGGCAAGCTCCAAGGGGCTAAAGTGGAAATGGCCGCCGTTAATCGTGCGGGTTATTTCCCGGTTAAAAGTCCCCTGCGGGTCTTCCCCCTGGCGGGCAAGCACGTTGCGATGCTGGTTGAGCATAGCCCCTATCGCGGCCTCGTCCAGCCTGGGGTTGGTAAAGCCCAGGTGAAGCATCTCGAACAAGGTTCTTACATCCTGCGTCGCCGATGACCCCCTAAAGCCGCGCTGGTAGTGCGTCGCCCAGAAAGCCATTGAAACCTGCCTGCCGGTAAGAATATTGAGCAAATCCGTGCGGGAAAAATCGCCAAGCCCGGAAACCGCAAGCATCTCTGCCGCCAGCCGGGCGGATACCGACGCGCTCTGTCCCACACCCGCCGTTCCGCCAGCCGCGCCGGCATACAGGATAATCTCGTTGCTCATGTTCTGCGTTTCTTTCAATATAACTGTCGCATTGTTGCCGAGCGTCCAGATAACCGCCCCCGTCGCGGCATCCACCGTTTCGTTGGCGATTACCCCCGGCGCAGGCGGCGCGTCAAGCAAGTCGCCCGTAAGCGTTACCGAGACACGCGGGGCTACGTTTGCCCTGGCCGCCTCCCTGAACATCGCGCTTATCCGTTCATACGATGGCAGATCGGCGGCTTCGGCCTCTGGCGCGATTGCAAAAAGAATCGTGTCGCGGGCGGAAAAATAGTTCCTTACCGCCGCCGCAATGTCCCGCGTCCCTATGCCGTCGAGCAGCCGGGGAACCGCGTAGGCTTCCCATTCTATGCCCGGCATTGCCTGCCCAAGGATAAAGTGATTGCGGAAACCGTGGAAGAGCTGGGCGGACTGCTGATTGTCCCTTTCGGCCAGACGCTGATCCAGCGAAGCGAGCATACGCGTTTTTGCCCGGTCAAGCTCGTCTTCGTTAAAGCCGTGCCGGCGCATGGATTCCTTGGCCAAGAGCAGGTCCCACAAGGCTTCCTCCGCACGGCCGGCCACAGGTTCCGTCCCCATCGCGTAAAACCGGGCGTTTTGAGACCAGCGCCACATCCCCCCCCAAGAGGCGACCGCCGAGGCCTGCGGGTTTGTCAGGTCTTCCTCGAAACGCAGAGCCAGCATCGTGCTGATAAGGCTGTCGATGACGGTGTCCCGGAAGTGGCCTACCGTGCCCCTTTGCGGGCCGGGACGCTGCCGGAAGTAAAGCTCAAAGTTTGCGGAAGTAAGTTCGGGATCGGTGATAAACTCAACCTGAAAACTGCCCCTTCTTGGCGGCGGCAGGCTGAATTGAGGCCGGTTCGCTGGGGTTTCCGGCGCGGCTATGTGAAAGTGCTCGACCAGGCTTGCTTGCAGTGCCCGCCCGTCAAAGTCGCCCACAAAAACTAGCGCCATGTTGTCGGCGGTGTACCATCTTTCATAAAAGGCGCGCAGTTGGTCGGCCGTCGTGGTTTCGATTATCTCCCAAGTGCCGATCGGGTGCCGCTCGGCATATTGGGAGCCGGCAAAGAGCACGGGCAGAACCTGCCTGCTTACCCTTTCCCTTGCGCTAAGGCGGCCTCGGTACTCTTCCAGAATGACGAGCCGTTCAAGGTCTACATATTCTGGGTTAAAGGAGACCGAATGGCTCCATTCGTCAAGGATGGCGAGGGCTTTGTCCGGCACCCGTCTGATTCCGTCTACTGTTTCGACCGGCACCTCGAAATGGTACACGGTCTCGTTAAACGAGACGAAGGCGTTGACGTCCGGCCCAAAGCGCATCCCCAGGGATCGCAAAAAATCGATGATTTCGCCTTCCGGGAAGCGTTCCGTCCCCCTGAAGGCCATGTGCTCGACAAAGTGTGCCATGCCGCGCTCGTAGTCCCGCTCCACGACGGAGCCGGCGTTTACCACGAGTGCCAAGTGAGCGCGGTTTTCCGGCCGGCTGTTTTCCAAAATGAAGTATCTAAGGCCGTTAGGCAGGGTTCCTGTGATTGCAGCGCTTGTAAGCGGGACGGGGTCGTTAGCCCTGCCAAGCCCACCAAAATCTGCCCGAGGTGCGCCCGCGCACGCGATTAAAATCGCAACTAACAGCGCGGCGCCCGAAATGACGACAAAGTGCTTTTTGGTTTGGAATATGCTTTTCATAGTTAGGCTATTTTACGGCAAATCCGGCAAAAAGTTAAGGGGTCTGGCGCGGGGTTAAAGCCCTGTTTGAGGCTTTGCCGGCAGAAGCCAGCGGGGTTGGCTCTGCGAAAGGGGGTTGACGCGGGGTTTTACAGAAAAAAGTGCAGAAACAAGAAATTTTTGCTGAAAAGCGCGACTAAAATGCCAGCAATTCTACATTTAGAAAACATAAGGCTTAATTTCCTTGAAAATTCATCACGCAAACCCGCCAAGACAAATTTTTAGCCATCAAAGTATCCTT
>JGI24700J35501_10930830_pt1 | contig 26291 bp, 33 predicted proteins | sample TergutTh196P1_FD_35501 | JGI IMG/M metagenome (IMG submission 35501)
CCCCCCGTGCGATGCGGGTTGGGAAGAGGCCTGGCGGGGCCTGGCGAGGCCTAACACAATACACTACACAAAAAGCATACTCACAAAAACCTTGCTCTAAAGGAGCAACTTCAGCAGTTTCGCCGAAAGCCCGGCGGCAATGGCGATAAAAAACGACTAAGGAGGCAATGACATGAACGAAGAACAAAAAAGTTGGCTTATGAAAATAAAACAGGGGCAGAGTTTTAAGAAAATCCCAGAAGCTCTGCTAACGGCTGAAATGTGCCTAGCGGCAGTTCAGCAAAACGGCATGACGCTTGAATTCATACCCGGCAAGCTTATAACGGCGGAAATGTGCATGGCGGCGGTTCGGCAAAACGGCATGGCACTTCAACTCATACCCGGCAACCTTATAACGGCCGAAATTTGCATGGCGGCACTTCAGGACGACGGCAGATATAAAGATGATTTTTATCACTATTGGCATTCTTCCCCGCTTCGATATGTGCCGGACAATCTAAAAACCGCTGAAATGTGCCTAACGGCGATTCAGCAATCAAGCGGGGCGTTTGAATATGTGCCGGACAATTTTAAGACTGCCGAAATGTGCCTAGCGGCGGTTCAGCAGTATGGCTGGGCGCTTAAACACGTGCCGGCAAACTTTATAACCGCAGAAATATGTTTTACGGCAGTTAAGCAAGATGGTTCGGCACTTAAGTATGTGCCGGAGAGCCTTAAAACCGCAGAAATATGTTTTACGGCAGTTAAACAAGATGATTCAGCACTTGAGTATGTGCCGGCAAGCCTTCTGTCTGCCGAAATATGCTTGGCGGCTGTCCAACAAAATGGCGCGGTGCTTAAACTCGTGCCGGACAATCTTAAAAACGCCCAAATATGTCTTGCGGCTGTCCAACAAAATGGCGCGGCACTTAGGCGCGTGCCGGACATCCTTAAAACCGCCGAAATGTATCTGGCGGCGGTTCAAAATGACGGCTGGCAGCTTGAAGTTGTGCCGGATAATCTTAAAACCTCTGAAATATGCCTTGCCGCGATTCAACAAAATGGCTCGGCACTTAAATTTGTTCCAGATAGCCTGAAAGTCGAAATGTGCCTTGTTGCAATTCAGAACGACATCAGGGCGATTAAATATGTACCGGACGGTTTGAAAGCCGAAATGTGCCTTACGGCAGTTCGGAACGATGGCAAGGCACTTAAACTTGTGCCGGATAATCTGAAAACTGCCGAAATGTGCCTTGCGGCGGTTCAGAAAGATGGCAGGGCACTGGAATTCGTGCCGGATAATCTGAAAACTGCCGAAATATGTCTTGCGGCGGTTGGGAAAGGCGGCAAGACTCTTAAATATGTGCCGGACAGCCTGAAAAACGAAATGTACCTTGCGGCAGTTCAAAACGATGGCAAATCGCTTTTATATGTGCCGGAGAATCTGAAAACCGCCGAAATATGCCTTGCGGCGGTTCAACAAAATGTCAAGGCACTTGGTTATGTGCCCCACAACCTAAAAACCGCCGAAGTGTGCCTTGCGGCTGTCCAGAAAGATGGCTCGGCGTTTAAGTATGTGCCGGAAAACCTGAAAACTGCTGAAATGTGCCTTGCGGCTGTCAAGAGCGATGGCTCGGCGGTTAAGTATGTGCCGGACAACCTGAAAACTGCCGAAATATGCCTAGCAGCAGTTCGGCAAAATGTTACGGCACTTGAATATGTGCCAAGAATTCTAAAAACCGCCGAAATGTGTCTTGCGGCGGTTAAGAGCGATGGCGATGCGCTTCAATATGTGCCGGACAACCTAAAAACCGCCGAAGTGTGTCTTACGGCGGTTCAGAACGGTAGAGATGCGCTTCAATATGTGCCGGATAATATAAAAACCGTTAAAATGTGCCTTGCGGCAGTTCAGAACGCTAGCGGTGCGCTTCAATATGTGCCGGATAACCTGAAAACTGCCGAAATGTGCCTTGCGGCGGTTAAGAGCGATGGCAGTGCGCTTCAGTATGTGCCGGATAATCTTAAAACTGCGAAAATGTGTCTAGAGGCAGTTGAGCGATATGGCGGCTGGGCATTTCAATATGTGCCAGACAGCCTGAAAACCGCCGAAATGTGTACTGTGGCGGTTCAGCAATCAGGCAGGGCGTTTCAATATGTGCCGGATAATCTCAAAACTGCGGAAATGTGTCTAGAAGCAGTTAAGAGATATGGCGGCTGGGTGCTTCAATATGTGCCAGAAAATCTTAAAACCGAAGAATTGCGCGCTGTGGCACTTGAGCGGAACAGCGAGGATTACTATTACTATTGATAGTTGCCCGGAAAGCCAGTGAATGACGCTTTGGTGGCGGTTGCAGGGGTGGCCTGTGCGCCGAGCGGCTGAAGCCAGCGAATTTTTTGGGAAAATTGCTGGAGGAACCGAAAAAACGCTTGGCAAAGGCTTGACAAGGCCGCCAAAAACGGGATACACTCTTGAATATATGCCGTTGAACTGGCTTGCCGGGTGGCATTAAAGTTGAAACGGCTCAATTTTACATAAAGGGGAGGAAAAACTCTGTCCGCGGGTGTTGCCCCAAAATACTTTTCAGTTGATATAGGAGGATTTTGATGGCTGGTTTTTCAATCGAAGAAAAAGAGATTTTTGACAAGGAGTATAACAAAGTGCGTTCTCCCCGCCCCACGGTGCTTGTTTGCGGATGGTCTGGTTCCGGTAAAAGCTCGCTTATAAGCGCAATGTTGGATGTGGATGCACCTATAAGCCACGGCCAGCCGGGAACACAAAATTTCGACATTTACGAAAACGATTTGATCCGGGTTTATGATTCAAAAGGGATGGAAAAGGATGAAACCGTCCAGCAATTTGTTCAAAGAATATCGAATTTTGTACAAGCACGCCGGACAATATCTGACATTGAAAGCAACATTCATCTTGTTTGGTATGCGGTCGATGTCCCCGCCGACAGGTTTGACAGCGGCGACATTGAGATTGTAAAAGAGCTGTACAATTTGGTTGGCAAAAGAAATGTTGTTTTTGCCTTGACAAAGGCCGATGTTGGCAGGCAGGCTCAAATGGACGCTCTGCGTGGTCGCATTAAAGAAGCTGTCGGTGTAACTGACAGGGATATTATCGCCGTTTGCGACGAAGAGGGGATGAACAGCGATAGAACGCCCAAAGAAGTTAGAGACGGTGCTTCCGAGTTGATGAATCATTCCCGTTATATTTTGCCAGATGCTCTTCGCGATGCCTGGGATATGGCTCAAAAGGTTGATATTGAAAGAAAGCTTGAAATAATAAAGGGGAAAAAATCAAGGGCTACTGCAATAATAGCTGGAGCAACGACAGCATCTGCTGGCGCGGCGGCGGTTCCTATTCCTATCGGTAACACTGTAGCGATTACCGGCATTCAAGTAAGCATGGTGGCGAGTTTGGCCGCTTTGTATACTATTGGTATTCCAAAGGAATCGATTTTGCCGTTTATTGCATCTGTTGTAGGCAGGCAGGCGGCGGCATCGTTGGTAACTTTAATTCCAGGGGTTGGCTCTGTTATAAATGCAGGTGTTGCCGCATCTTTTACCGGCGGAATTGGCGCATATTGCTCTGCGGTTTTTGAAAAAGCGGCCACGGCAAAAGCAAAGGGCGAAAAAATCCCCGCTATCGCATTTGATGCAAAACAGGCATTGGAATATATAAAAAATGTCGTTGTAAAATAACAGCCGTTGGCAACCTATACATGATACACTTCCCCCAAGCCTTTGCAAGGGGCTTGGGTGGCAGGTGCTACAAGCCGGGAAGCCCAGCTTAAAGGGCATGAAGAGGAGGCGCGCCGGGGAAAAAGCAGGGCTGCTTGCAAAGGAGGCGACCCCAAGAAGCCGGGGCCTGCCTTGCCCTTTCCACTTTATTTTGTTATATTCAACCCATGACCATCTGCTCCTCAACGGCCTTCCACACGCGGGTCGAAAGGTCGCCCCGCTTGCGGAACTGGTACTCAAGCGGCAGGTCGCTCCACACCACGCGCCCGGTGGCCGGGTCGCGGGTGTAGGCGGCGGCTCCGGCGGAACGCCAGGCGTAGTCGCTCCCGCGAAAGCCCATGCCGTGCCGCGTCTCCGTCATGAACGACTGGCGGCCTGCTCCGGAAGCCCGCTCGTCTTGATATTCTTTCTCGAAGAGCCGCCACTGCGCTTCGGTTATCTCGCCGGCGACGAACTTTTTCCGCATTTCCTTCCAGTCCGCGTCCGTGTGCCGGCGGGTGTTTTCCCGCCGCCGGGCGACATATCCCGGCGAGGTTGCCATAAAAAAGAGGGAAATTAACAACGTTCTTTGCGGAGAGGAGCCCCCGATGCGTACTCTTGTTTTTCCATGTTTCGCTCCTTATTTGTTGCTTAATGTCTTTAACATGGTCTTTTTAAGCATTATATCAGGTTCTTTTTCTATGGCTAATACTAAGCTATCTAAAGCGATAGTAGAAGAATTATTTTTTATAACCCAGCAAAAAGCTCCATATCTATAATGTTCAGAACCTTCGCCATATTTTCCCTTTAAAAGTTTTTCTTTTAATTCTTGTTCAGATAAATTTTTCAACATATTTTCTTTTTGAATAGCAAATAATTCATCTGAATATAAATCACATTCAAACCATTCAATAGAAAAATCGAGAAAAAAAAGAAAATCTCTTTTATTCATAGCTACGCTCCACGTTATCTTCCCAGAAATTCGCACCTTAAAAACGCCTGCTTTAATCATACCCTTCCCGGCAGAGTATGTCAAGGGTTTAGCTGGCTATTTTTACCATTTTCTATTTCCTCATACCATTTTAGAAAGCCTCTTGTTGTATTTTCAAATATATCTTTATCCAATTCATTGCAAATTATTTCATCGTTTTCAGAGTCGCCGATATTTTGATACATAATATGTATTTTTTTATTCTTGCTCATGTATATAAACGATTTTGTCCTATCAAATGTTTCTCCAGCGTTTGTCATAAAATCAAACTTTAAATATGGATTCATGTCATTACAAATTTGCTCATATGTTCTTTCATCCTCTTCGTGCAAATTGTATAATTTATCATCAAGAAAATTAAATATATCAAAATCATTATTTAAATTAAAATCATATTTCAACTCAAGCAAATTACTAATCTTATTTTTTAGAGTATCGTATGCTGGATATAAATGACAATACTCATTATCAATGTCTCCAAATGGTTTAGCGTATAGATATATACACATTTTGCCACACATAAAAAATGTGGAACTATCAAGAGGCTGATGATAAACTTCTATTGCATATATATTTCTATTCCCAAACATCATATATTTTTCAGCTCCATTATTCTATTTCCTTATGGTTTATTTAAGTTTATGCTTTCTTTTACTTTTTTGTATGAGGCATTTTTAAATACTTTTTCCCATTCTTGTTTTATTTCCTTGATTTTTTCTATAGTTTCTTTTGCGCGGTTTTCTTTAAATGCTTCTTTTTTTTCAGTTATTGTTAAATCATCATCAATTATTTTTTGAAGAATTTCCTCTGAAAAACCATCATGTTTTATTCTGAACTGCGTATAATTATTTAATAGAATAATTTGCTGGCGTAAAAAACCTATTTCGCTTTCAAATTCATGGCTTACACTTGTTAATAAACCTTCGTACTTGCTTATAATTTCATCTTTGTTACTGAGGTTTGATAGTCCGATTTTATCAATCAAATTATCAAGTAAATTTTCCGAATCTTTATAGAGTAAATTTAACTCTTTTTCAATTTTCATGAGATTCTTTATAAATATTTCAAAATCATTATCCACAATACATTCCTCCATTGTGCCTCTATAAATTTGAATCTATCACTATTATATCTGCCCATTTAAGCTCTTTTTCGATCCATTCTAAAAAATTATTATAAAATTCTTTTTCCAATTTTGACGGCCGATTATTGCTTTTTTGCAGTTTTTCTTTTATTTTACTTGTTATTTTATTCCAATCATCTTTTCCTATCCAGTTTTCGCCAGTATTGTCGAAGCACATTTGAACATCATCACTTGGGGCTTCTGATGGATAAGGGGGATGCAGGTTTTTGGTTGGGTATATTTCTTCGATATAATCCAATAATAATTTTTCATAATCGGTCGCAAAAATAACCAGATGTGCCGTTTTGTTTAAATCTGTTCTTGTATAATTTTCAATAGGACTTTTGAATGGATGAAGAGTCCAACATATTTTTTCTTTAATATCGCTATAACATCTAAAAACCATATTAGCCTCCCATATTGCCAAGTTCTTCATATTCATTCATAAGTTTTTCCATAACTTTATAAAATTCTTTGTAGTTAAAATCCTTTGGTTTTCGTTTCATGTGTTCAATTCTCTCAATGGCATTCAATATACCTTTATGCAAGTATTTTAATTGCGCGCTTTTTGTTTCCATGTAAAATATTTTACTGTCATACTGTTCTGTTATTATTAAATCTTTTTGTTTCCCGTAGCTATATTCTTTTTCCTCATCGATGTATTGTTGATGCGCTTTATTGTCAAAATCAAAAATATCATAATAAAAGAAAACCTCTTTTATTGATTTTCCAAAATTGTATTTATGAAGATTATTATTCAAATATTTTTCTATGTCATTTGTGTCAAACAATATGTGTTTTTCTTTTAAGCCATAAAAATAATTTTTCATAAACATAAATCTAAATGGATTCATTAATTTGATATAGTTTTTTGCAATGTCGGCATCGTACATATTGTCTTCAATAAGCTTGTTTTGAAAATCTTTAATTATTTCTTTCAATGGAGTGTTTTTTAGGATTTTTAAGTTATCGTTCCAATGGCATAATAAATAAAAAATACCGTTTAATGTCATCGCATACTTTATTTCGCAAGAAGCATTTACAAAAAAATCATGTTCAAAATGAAGATTTAATCTGGCATTTTTTGGCACGCCAAAATATGAGGCCGTCGAAATGTTATCATCCTGTTTATCATAATCGACTTCTTTTTCCACAAAAAAGTTAAAGGACATGGAGATTACATCGTCGCCATAGTTTTTTTCATTGAGAAATCCAATAAAATACTGTTGGGCTTTTCCCGATATTTCATCCCATTCGGTATGCTGCAAAAACGGGTTAAAATGTACAGAAAAAGCATGATATTTTAATGTGGTGTCATATTCCTTCATAGTTTATATTCCCCAAAAGCTCCTATTCTAAGTATAACCCTCTTTGTGTCCTCTGTCAAGGGCTAATTTTGCTCAAAAGTGTCTCGTTCAGAAACATTTGTTACATTGCCTTCAATTACGGTTAAGACAATATAGCTTTCAAATATCGGCGTGAAGCCCCGCCATTCCCCGGTGAATGCCCCGTTGGGCAGGCTTATTTCGCCGGAGAATGTACTTACGTTAAATCTTCTGCCAAAATGCCAGCTTATTACCCGTCGCCAACGAACACCATCGCTTCTCATTGTTTCCAATCTTACTAAAATCAGTTCGTTGTTTATAATTTCAAAATGCGCCCTGTAGCCTCTCTGCAAATGGCTGAACCAATACCTGGCACGCGGCCTTCTGTTCGGGTTTTTTGCAAAATATGATTCCATTGGGAAAGAAAATATTTCATGAGTATTTCCATTAAAGCGTATAACATCAGGCACTTGCCCGGTAGCAAATGCATTTTGAGAAAGAATAACAAAAAGCCCAATAAATATCAGTAGTTTCATTCCAATTTCCTTTTATTTTGCCTGCCCTAATTTCATTTGCAGCTTAGCTATCGCTTTTTCATAGTAGTCATTTCCAACTTCCCCAAGCCACGCTTTATTTTTTTTCAAAAATTCGTCCAGTACTTTTAAGACAACATTTATAAAAACATCCGGCATATCCTTGACATTCACTATATTTTCCCTGTCCAAGTTTACCCAAATCATTAATGTCTCTATAGATTCTTTTTTAGGGGGAATTTTAGAGATTGAAGCCATATATTCCCATCTGTTGTTATAGTTTTTAAACTGCGGGTAGAGCCAAATAAACCTTCTAATTTGCTTTTTCAGATCGTTATCGGTATTGTTTATAGTGCTTAAAATAAATTGATAATACCTTTCGTCATATTCTTCAAACCGCTTGGCCGTCATGCCCATTATTATAATTAAATTTCTTAACACATAATTATTTATGCAATGATTGGTGCTAAAATCGACGATTGCACTTTTCAATTTTTCTGATACGAAAAAAGCCCGGTGCGGGACTCCCGATTCGGCGCAGATTCCGTTTACGGTATCCCAAGACAATTTGTTTATCTCTTCTTCGGGTAATTTTTCTATGTTTTGCAAACGGGTCAGCAGGGTTTCAAGGTCGATGTGTTTTATAGCCATTTTTTTCCTCCTATTAAACAAGCACTTTTTAGGGACTTTCCTCTAAAAACCCCCTCTCTTAATCATACCCCTTCCCGGTGAGCCATGTCAAGAGGCAATTCCCATAAAATTTCTTCCAGAACCGCTTTAAGGGGCTAATTCTCGCAAAAATCTGCCCTGTTAGTACCTTCGCGCAAGCCCCTGCAACGGAATGCATCGGTTTCAATTTTATTCGTGCTGAAGGGTTTAATACCTCGCCCTTTAGGGCGGGGTTGTTGATTGTAAGGGCGGATTGGTTTGCCCGGCAAGCGACTGGTGCTTATTCCACAGTTCCCGGACAAAGGGGGTTATTTTCCAGAGAGCATCTTCTGCATAATTGTTCGTGGGGGATTGAAAACAGCACCAGTACCATATTGTGTATTCGTGTATCCAAAAATCTTTTTCGAGCATTTTTTGGATTATGTCCCAGTATTTGTCGAAAGAGGCATCTGTTTGTTCTTCGATCGCTTGAATTAACATTTCCATTAGCACAAACTTTTCATCATCGTCTTTTGCTGCATTGTAACATTCTATGTATTTTTCTATGTCGGCGGCTTGTGCAACTTCATAAGGCCAATCTTGCATACGCTCGTCAAACGGCAAATTTAACTTTACGGATAACTCGCGCATAACCTTCCCGGTGCCGTATCTGGCTTTTGGTTCGTGGGAAAATTCTTTTGTTATTTTCAGCATCTTCAAGCAAGCCACTCGCTGGGAATTCTCCGCACCCCCAACATTATTTCATTCTTAAATGTTTTTGTTACATTTTCATAATGTTTCAATATTATCATTTTCTTTAATTTTTCCTTCTTGTATCTTTTCTATTATATCAAAATCTATTTCAATAAAATAATCGATATTTTCTAATAGTTTAAATTCATATTGTTCATAATCTGCCGTCCATTTATGTTGCTTCGTATATTCCCTCTTGTATTGATGATACCAAAAATACTCACTGTAAAGTATGCTTTTTATATCAACGTTTAATTTACTTACTAGTATTTCATAATTATTTTGTATGAAATTTTCTCTTTTAAATATTAATACTATTTCGCGTATTTTTTCAATATTATTAGCAAATACTTTTTCTTCAATAAGCTCCATTAATTCTTTTTCTGAAACTATACGCATATGTTATTCCTTAAAAAAGTCTGTTGAAAAAACCATCATGCCATAACCATAAGGTGATAAATCACCGAGTCGAATTTTGTCAAGCGCTAATTCCCGAAGGCAATCGCTCGCCGGGCTTCTCCCCAAGCCCCCAAACAGGGCAACCGTTTGCCGGACTTTTCTCGCAAAGCTTCCAATTTCACGTAATGTTACTCTATGTACTTCAATAAATCTGATGATTCATTGAACAAAGTTTCATCAACAATGTTGAACAAAGACCAGCAATTTTTTTCAAAATTATAAACAATAAAATTATTGTCGCCAATATCAAATAACGGCAATAATTTTAATGCAACAAAATCCAACTCTAAATTATCGGATGCATTTAAAATCTCATCAGAAGATAAGCCTCGCAACAAATCTCTATCGTCATAAAAGGTTGTTTCTTTACTTAAAGAGATTATCTTTTTAAGGTCATCAGGTAATTCTGTTTTATAAAGATTTTCGATTTTATCCACAATCAAGTTGTCTATTTGCACTTGACTAAGCCCTTTCAGTAATTCTTTTAATTCCATATCGTTTCCCCCATTGTTTTCTGGCGTATCCATCGCGCCAAACGCCATCCAAAAAGCTTACTTCAATCATATTACTTCCTGCGAACAATGTCAAGCACTCTCCGTAAGAAAAACGCCTCGGCAAGCCCTCTCATTGGGCAAAAACCCCTAAAAAACGTCCCGGCGAAGAACCTCTTGGGCAAAATGCCCTCGAAAACGCCTGCCCTAATCATACTTCTCCCAGCGAATCGTGTCAAGGGGCAATTTCCGCAAAAATCTGCCCCGTGAGACCTCTCGGATAACTCGCGCACAGCCTTCCCGGTGCCGTATCTGGCTTTTGGTTCGTGAAAAAATTCTTTTGCCATTTTCAGCGTGGCCTATTCGTCAATACGTTCAAGCTTAAATATAACAGGGCGTGTCCCGTCATTACAGCAAGTAATCATTATTTTTTCATCATTTGTCCAGCCTTTCATTATGGAACCGCCCTGCAACGCGGCATAGACATATCTGCTAATGCAATCCCAAGCCTCTGCACAAAATTCGCCGTTAAGCATACGGAAAAAATCTTTCCCGTCTACAAGCCATTCCTGGCCTTCTTCAAAAAATTCACACTTCCCTGATTTTGGATTATCCAAATACTGCTGTTGTAAATCTTCGTACAGTTCTTTTTTCAAGACAGTAATTTTGCACTTATGCTTCATTCGTTCCTCCTTTTCGTCAAGTTTCCGAACAACTTTAATTAAATATACATCAATCTGTATAAAAAAGAAAGCCCCCAAACAAGGCAGTCGCTCGCCGGGCTTCCCCCGCAAAGCCTTCAAACATGGCAGTCGCTCCGTAAGCCTTCAAACAGCGCAGTTCCCCCAAGCCCGCAAACATCGCCCCCACTCGCTGGGCTTACCCCGCAAAGCCCTCAAACAAGGCAACTGCCCGCTGATTTTCCTCCGTAAGCCTTCAAACAAGGCAGTCGCTCGCCGGGCTTACCCGGCAAAGCCCGCAAACATGGCAGCCGCTCGCAGGGCTTTCCTCCGTAAGCCCTCAAACAGGGCACCCGCTCGCCTGGCTTCCGTCGCAAAGCCTTCAAACATGGCAGTCGCTCCGTAAGCCTACAAACAGCGCAGTTCTCCCAAGCCCCCAAACAAGGCAACCGCTCGCAGGGCTTTCGATTCCATTATGGCGCACACGTTTCCTCATCCTCGAACAAGTCCACTATCTCATTATACCCCCCCCTAAGAACAATGTCAAGGCACTCCCCGCAAAAAAACGCCCCCGTCAAACCCTCGCGTAGAGCCAGGCCCGGCCTTTTTTCCCGGCCCGCTTCCCAAGCCCCCAAACAAAGAGCCGCCCGCTTTAACAAAAGGCGGTTTCCCGCTAGAATGTACCAATGGAAAGCAATCAAAAAAAGGCTGGTGAAACAACGGTGTCGTAGTCCGGCATTAAAACCGCGTGGATGCCCGCCGGGGAAACGCAAGGAAGGCGGCCAGTGGAGAAAGTAAGCTGGTATGACGCGCTTGTCTTTGCCAACCGCTTGAGCATTCTGGAAGGGTTAAGCCCGGCGTGCAGCATAAAAGGGAAAACAAACCCCGGTGGTTGGGGCGATGCGGATGAAGACGTTGATAACATCTGGGATACCGTGGAAATAGAAGAAGGTTCAACCGGGTGGAGGCTGCCGACCGAGGCGCAGTGGGAGTATGCCGCCCGCTGCCTGCACCATGAAATGAAAGACGGGCAGACGCTGCATTTCCTGTTCATCTGCAAGCCCGGCAGCCGCAAATGGCTGCGCGAATCGATAGACGAAAGCTGCGTGGAGCGTAAAACGGTCAGGGCGCGGAACGACCGGGCGACCGATCTTGAAGTAAACGAAGAGAACGCGGTTGAGCTGTGCGAGTGCGCCCGCGCGCGGATGTAGTGAAATTTTGAAATTTGACAACGGCGGCGGCTTGTGGTATAGTGGTTTTATAAGGCCGCCGCCGAGGTTGGCGGAAATGTGGGAGGTAAAATTATGAAAAAAACTTTGTTAAATCCAGCGGAATTTGAGATTGACATGGATTTAGAAGATCTCGAAGACGGCGAAAAAGCCCTAGCGGCTTGCAAGCGCCTTATTGAAAGCTGGTCGGTGGAACTGGAAACCGAGATGTTACAGGCATTTATCACGCTTTACTATGACGAAATGTATCAGCAATGGGGGCCAGACGAGGGCGAGGAAGACGAGGAATCGGAGAAATACTGGCAGGAAATCCAGTCGCCGCAAGATTTGGTGGACATCGTTGGAACGGACGTTTTCATGTACGCATTGGAGGACGGTGTTTACGCAAAAAGCAAGAGCAATCCGAGCAAGTACGAATCTCAAAACGTGGAAATATGTGTGATATTGTCGCTTAACTGCCCTTGGGACGAGGACCACGGCTGGGCGGCGGCTTTTGCGGACGGACGTTTGCTAAAAGTTGCGAGAGATGTGGTTGATGTCGTGTATTTGGATTAAAAATTTGACAAAGGCGGCGGCTTGTGGTATAGTGAGTTTATAAAGTCGCCTTCAACCGGTACCTGTTCGAGAGCTGGGAGGCGTTTGCCGGCTTTGTCGGGCAAGATGATGACCCCAGCGGGTAAATGTAGAATTGCTGGCAAAAACCCGCCTGCCGCCGCCCGGCGGTTAGCCCTGGCAAACCACCTCGTCGCCAGCCCCGCTAGACGCTTCCCGCTGGGCTTTTCCCACCAAACCCCAAACAGGGCAGCCGCTCGCTGGGCTTCCTCCGGAAGCTTCCAAACAGGGCAGTTGCCTGCTGGCTTTCCCCCCAAGGCACCGTTCACTAGACTTTCCCTAACAATTCTTCGGCTTTTTCTTTTGCTGTTATTCTCTCATTCCAATAATAGTTGTTTTTGTCCTTTGCCAACTGTATCGGCAATCCCAGTTCTACATCTTTTTCCATTATTTCAAAAGTTTCAGCATCCGCTTCTTTAATCGCCCGATTTAAATAATATATCGTTTTCCTGTCTTTTGAATAATGATACAAACCCTTTAACTTTCCCCAAGTCTTTGGATCCGCTTTCGGCAGTTTGTTTATGCCGCAGTAAACATTTTTATCGTCGTAACCAAAATATCCGTCATCCAATGAAACAAATGTTTTTGGCGAAGCGTTTTTAACAATATTAGGTTTTCCGCTAGAATCAAAATAATATACATTGTTTGCATCTTTACCAAAACCATAAGGTACGAATAATTCATACCATCTTACGTTTTCATCACGATTTTTCCCTAACGAATACTTGCCGTTATCGCATACTTCAAATGTTTTTGCGTCTGCGTCTTTTATTTTTCCGGCGAAAGTCCAAACATTTGCATTGTCTTTGGCATAAGTGAAATTCAATGCTTTGAACGAACCAACATCTGCATTTTTTAATTTTGTGCCTGCGGAATAACAGTGGTTTTTGTCTTTGCCCCAACCGCCGGGATATTGTTCAAATGTTTCTATGTCTAGCCCTTTTATTTCATAGCCGCTAAAATATGCTTTTTGGCCGTCTGTCCAATATTCATAAATCCTGTCATGTTCCTTTAGTATTTTTTTCCCTTCCATGATAAGTTCCTCCGAATTTTTTATGGGGAATGCCTCCAAAACACCCGCTATGACTATACCACTCCCAGTGCTTCTTGTCAAGGCACCCCCGCAAAAAAACGCCCCGGCAAGCCCCTCTTTGGGCAAAAGCCCGCCAGCCGCCGCCCGGCGGTTAGCCCCGTCAAACCACCCCGCCGCCAGCCCCACTAGACGCTTCCCGCTGGGCTTGCCCGGCAAAGCTTGGAAACAGGGCAAAGCTCGCAAGCCTTCAAAACCTCAACCGCTGTAATGCGCCATATCATAGGGGTAATACTTCAAACTTTCCCAGCCCGTATCATCCAGTTTTAGGATTTTGGCGATTGCTCCGCTTTCGTAACTCCAATAGCCGCTGTAGAAGTTTGCGTTTGCATTTTTGTGGCTGTTGTACCATCCTTCGCCCTTATGACCTTTGTACCATTCTTTTTCCAAGTATTCCTTTAGCAAACGGGCGGATTCCTCTTTTGTTTCCGCTCCAATAACGGACGATAAAAATTTGTAAGGCTTGGCGAATTTGAAAGTGTCATGCTGCTTATTCCATGACGGGTCAACTCCACGGAATAAAAAATCCAGTATGTAATCGTTGTAATCATTTTCAATCGTCAAACGCTGAAATTCCTGTATCATTTCAAGAGGAACGCCAAGCATAATTCCGATGGAAACGGCACGAATAAAATAGAGATACCCCGATTCTTTAGTCCACGATTTGCTGAATGTTTCCACAACGGATGGGTAAAGTGTTTTTATTTCGCTTATTGGCGCGCCCGATGAATACAGGGAATTAAGCAAAGACATATAGTTAGACTTTTTTCTGATGTATCCACGTTTCACGCCTATAAAATCCTCGCCTTTTTCTGCCGCTATTTTCGCAATTCTAATGTTTGATCTTTCAATTTCTTCATTCATATATCGAATCATATTATCCCAATGCTCTTTTGTCGCTAAAACATCCCGCATAATCGCCCTCTCCTTTCGCCGCCAAAATGAAATTACCTTATGCTCTTATTATACCCCTCACTAAGAACAATGTCAAGTCCTCCCCGCAAAAAAACGCCCCGGCAAGCCCCTCTTTGGGCAAAAGCCCGCCAGCCGCCGTCCGGCGGTTAGCTCCGGCAAACCACCCCGTCGCCAGCCCCGCTAGACGGTTCCCGCTGGGCTTTTTCTCCCCAAGCCCCCAAACAAGCCAACCGCTCGCTGGGCTTGCCCCCGCAAGCCCCCAAATAGGGCAGTTACTCGCTGGCTTTCCTCCGTAAGCCTGGAAACAGGGCAATCGCTCGCCGGGCTTTCTCCTCCAAGCCCTCAAACAGGGCAACCAGTCGCTGGCTTTTTCTCCCGAAGCCCGACTGCGGGGCTTGCCCCCGCCGGAGCGTGCTCCATTAATTTTTTATCATTGGACTTGTTCGAGAACCCGATGGTTCTCGAACAAGTCTCGCATTTTTTAGGGCAAAAGCCCTAAAAAAGTGCTTTTTTAAGCTGAAGTTATTCGGAAACTGAAGTTTCCGAATAACTCTATTATCTATGCCTAAAACTAATTTCATTATCTTTGTCATATATTGCAGGAATACCAATACTGATTATTTCTGATCCATTTTTTAAATTCCAATTATTTTCTTCAAATAATTCTTCATCAAATTTTTGTTCATCTCCATCAATACTATCTTCTGAAACAATAAATTCAAAAAAATCCTTATATCTTTCATATTCTGCATATTTGGTAAAAGTGCCATAAGTCCAGGGAAAATCATATCCTGTTATGGTGATATTTCCAATAGGCACTTCCTTAAACATTAAATCCATAAGCTCCTCTATAAATTATACTTGCAAGTATATTTCTATATTTTCCAACCACTTTAGCCTCCATCTGGCTTCCTCCAAGCCCTCAAACAGGGCAGCCGGTCGCCGGCTTTTTCTCCCGAAGCCTGACTGCGGGGGCTTGCCCCCGCTTTTTTGCATATTTTATTTCTATTTAATCATATTCCCCTAATTCAACTCCTGTCAACCTTTCAATTTTACCATCAATGATTTTAAAACCATCAAGAAAAGGCTTGTGCAAAAATATAAAACATCGTCTAAATGTTTTAAAAACAAAATGATAACCATTTTCATTTATCATATATTTAAACCATCCAATTCCAATACTTATATCATTTTTGATAACATTTATAGAACCAGAATCTTGAAGGTGCATTAGCGTTTCAATCGGCTGTAAAATGAATTTGTCTACTTCGTTTCTTAAAACGTCTTCATAAATTTTATCTTTTGAATTCATCTCTTGTTCCTAGCAACCGATCGCCGCGGACGTTTTTAACCGGCGAACCGTGCCAAGGGGCAATCCCCGCAAGAACCTGCCCCTTGAATCTCCTCAATCAAGCCGCCCTGTCAAGAGCCTTCCAGTTTTTGCAAGGCCCTGTTCACCCTTTCCGCAGAGCGAGCCACGCCAAGAATGCGCAGGGAGCCAAACAGCGGGGGGCTTACCCGGCTGCCGGTAATTGCAACACGCAGTGGCATCATTAAGTCGCCAAGCTTCACCTCTCTTTTTTCGGCCTCTGCCTTGATAAAGTTTTCGGCGGCTTCATCGCTGGGGGAATCGGCCAGGGGTTGCACCAAATCGAGACAAATCTTAAGAAGATCGACAGTGCGGGCAAGGTCGAGCTTTTTGGGAATAAACTCTTCCGCCGGGGGAACCTCCGGATCGGCAAAAAGGTAGGCGATTTTTTGCGGAACCTCGTTAAGGAAAGAAAGCCGCTCCTTAACCAAAGGCATGGCCGCAGTGAACACGCGCATCTGCTCCGGCGAAGGGCTACCCGACCCCTCCCCCCCCGTGCCGAAAAGCCCGGCGGCCTTGGCAAAAGGCAGGCAGAGTGCGGCAAGCTCCTCATCAGTTTTCATCCTGATATATTGGCCGTTGTACCACTCCAACTTTTTGTAGTCAAAAATTGCCGGGGCCTTGTTCAGCTTGTCAAGACTAAAACGCTCGGCAAGCTCCTTCAAAGTGTAAATATCCCTGCCCTCTTCGTAGGAGGCTCCCAAAAATGCGACATAGTTCAACAGAGCCTCCGGCAAATAGCCATTGTTGCGAAACTCGTCAATGCTTGTCGCGCCGTGCCGTTTGGAAAGTTTTTTCCCGTCCTGCCCCATAACCATTGGAAGGTGGCAGAACTCCGGCGGTGTCCAGCCAAAATTACCGTACATGATAACGTGCATAGGTGTCGAAGAAAGCCACTCCTGCGCACGCATAACATGGGTAACTTCCATTAGGTGATCATCCACAATGTTCGCAAGATGATACGTTGGAAAACCGTCGGACTTTAGCAACACCGGGTCGGGGTTTACATCCTCGTTTTTCCATTCAATGTGCCCCAGCAGGTGGTCGTAAAAACGAGTCGTTTCACCTAACGGAATCTTCAGCCTGATAACGTAAGGCTCGCCAGCGGCAACCCTTTTCCCGGCCTCCGCCGCCGGAATGCCCCGGCAAAAGCGGTCGTACCCGGATTGCGAAACCTGCTCCGCGCCTTCAGAACGAGCGCTCTCCTGATCCTGCCGGATTTTGTCAAGCCTTTCTGTCGAGCAAAAACAGTAATACCCGCCGTCGGAATCGATTAAATCTTGCGCGTGCTTTTTGTATAAATCCAGCCGCTCGGATTGAATGTAGGGGGCGCAACGCCCGCCGGTATCAGGCCCTTCGTCCCATTTTATTCCCAGCCAATTGAAGGTGTCGTAAAGATTTTGGACATATCGTTCTTCAAAACGCAAGCGGTCGGTATCTTCCAGCCTTAGTATGAACTGGCCGTTTTTACTGCGGGCAAAAAGATAATTGAACAAAGCGGTTCTTATTCCGCCTATATGTTGCAACCCCGTCGGGGATGGCGCATAGCGATCTCGTATACTCATGTTTTTTAGTGTATCATAAGATTAAACATAATGCTAGACCCGGCGGCAGGGCCGGGCAACGGAGGAATTACGAATGTCAGACGAAAGTAAAAGCGCGGGGCAAAAACTGGCGGACGAGCTTTTTTTTAACCCCAAAAATTGCTGGGAAACTATCGAGGCTCAAGAAGAAAAAAAGATTGAGGACTTTGCCAAGCCCTACATCGATTTTTTAAACAACGGAAAGACGGAGCGGGAATGCGTAGCCTTTGCCGTGGAACTGCTGGAAAAGCACGGTTTTGTCAACATCGAGCAGGCCGCCCAAGGCCAGCTTAAAAGCGGGGCGAAGGTTTATCAGAATATTCGCGGCAAGGCTTTGGTTGCGGCGGTAATCGGCAAACAGCCCGGCGAAGGTTTTAACATTATCGGGGCGCACATCGATTCTCCCCGGCTCGACTTAAAACCGAACCCCGTTTACGAAGAAAGCGGCTTTGTTCTTTTGGACACCCACTACTATGGCGGCGTAAAAAAGTACCAGTGGACTGCCGTTCCGCTTGCCATGCACGGCGTGTTTGTAAAAGAAAACGGCGAAAAAATCAATGTAAAAATCGGGGAGTCCCCCGACGACCCAGTTTTTACAATTACCGATTTACTGCCGCATCTTGGCAAAGCCCAAATGGAAAAAAAAGCATCGGAGCTGATAGAGGGCGAAGCTTTGGACATTCTCGCCGGCTCGCGGCCTTACAACGACAAAGAGGCCAAGGAAAAAGTCAAGCTGATGATGCTCTCCATTTTGCACGAAAAATACGGAATTAAAGAAAAAGATTTTGCCGGCGCGGAAATTGAGTTTGTCCCGGCTCACCCCGCTAGAGAGGTCGGTTTTGACCGGAGCATGATTGGCGCTTACGGCCACGACGATCGTTGTTGCGCCTGGCCTGCTCTTATGGCACTGCTGTCTTTCGCCACAGCCCCCGGCGAAAAAACGGCGGTCTGCTATCTTTCCGACAAAGAGGAAACAGGCTCCGGGGGAAACACGGGGGCAAACTCCTACGGGTTCAAGCACTTCCTTTCGCAATTGTGCGCCGCCAGTGGCAGAGCCGGCGAAGCCGAATTGCGGGCTTGCCTTGCCCGCTCGTCCATGCTTTCCGCCGATGTTTGTGCCGCCTACGACCCGGCGTTCTCGGATGTTTTTGACAAGAAAAACTCATCGTTTATGGGAAAGGGCTTGGTGCTTACCAAGTACAACGGAGTGGGCGGCAAGTACAGCACAAGCGATGCCAATGCAGAGTTCTGCGTAAAGGTTCAAGGGATTATGGACAGGAATAACATAAACTGGCAGATAGGGCTAATGGGAAAGGTTGACAAGGGAGGCAGCGGAACGATTGCCCTTTTTGCCGCCAATCTTGGCATCGAAGTTCTGGATTGCGGCATGGCCGTGCTTTCCATGCACTCGCCCTTTGAAGTAATCAGCAAAATCGATCTTTACACAACTTACAAGGGGTACACGGCCTTTTTCCGTGACGCATAAGCTCCACAAAAAAAAGCTTGTTAGGAAAACCGGTGGCTTTCCTAACAAGCCCACTGGTCAAACCCCCCGGTAAGGCGGCTTGGCCACTTTTTTGTTAGGCAAATACGTTAATATTTTGCCCCAAAAGAGGATCCGTGATGGCCTGAGCCGGCGCGATCGCTTGTTCAATCGCCGCTCCCTGCTCCTGCATCCTGTCAAGGCTCATCGCCATAGCTTGAACCTGGACACTCGCTGCTTCCTGGACTCTGGACTGCGCCAAAGACATTGACAATGATTGTATATCCATGCTTTAAATATTACCGATTTTTGAAAAAAAGTCAAGCCCTGCCGGGGAATCATCGAGTGCCGAAAAAGCCCATTGACCAACCGCGCATCTTCAGCTTATCATATTATATGGAAGAAAAAGCAAAAATCGACCAGTTGGTCAAGCTGATAAAAGAAGCGAAGAACATGGTCGCGCTTACCGGGGCGGGGGTCAGCACGCTTTCGGGGATACGCGATTTTCGGGGCAAAGACGGCCTTTACAAAGAAATGGATGCGGAAAAAATCTTCTCGCTGGACTTTTTTCTAAGAGACCCTTCCTTTTACTACAACAACGCCGGCACCTTCATCTACAACATAGACGAAAAAGAAGCCTCGATAGTCCACACAACGCTGGGCGAGCTTGAACAGAAAGGGCGGCTAAAAGCGCTAATCACGCAAAACATCGATCTTTTGCACCAAAAAGGCGGAAGCAAAAACGTAATCGAAATTCACGGCTCGCCCACAATCCACTATTGCCTGTACTGCACCGATGTAGAAATGAGTTTTGCAGAAGCCGCCGCCATTGTCCGCGCTGGCAATTTGCCGGAATGCCCCAAGTGCGGCAAAGTGTTAAAACCCGCCATAACATTTTTTGGCGAAAACCTGCCGGCAAATGCCTTGGTGGATGCAATGCGCATATCAGAAAGAGCCGACCTAATGCTGGTGCTTGGAACCACGCTCACCGTATACCCGGCGGCCTCCATGCCGGAGTACACCTTGCACGGCGGCGGCAAGCTCGTTATCGTAAACAATATGCCAACACCAATGGACAGATACGCCACGCTCCTGTTCGACGACCTTGAAGAGGTTTTTAGCGAACTAAAGAGCCGGCTTAATTCCTTCGATAATTTATAGATATGAAAAAAAACTTTACCTTGGCATTTTTGCTAACCTGCACCGTAGCGTTTGCGCCATCAATCGACGCTCAAATTTTTCCAAGCGGCCAAAGCCTGAATGGTTCCACCGGGCTTTTTTCCATTCCCACCGCGCGTGTCGGTTGGGAAGATACAGCCAACGTCGGATTGGATTTTGGTTTTAGGTCAATCATAAACGATGCCGGCATTACGCACATTCCTTCGTTTACGGCAACTTTTTTCGGGCTGATAGAACTGTCGGCGGCGTTTGACTTCCAGCCCGATGTATATCGATGGGCGGGGCGAGACCGAAGCAACGAAGATTTGCTCTTTGGAATGAAAATTCAGTTGCCAACCGCCACGGGAACGCCAAGAAACCCGGCGATTGCCTTGGGTGTGAACGCGCAATTGCTAAACTTTGCAAACGATCATTACGATTATAATGCGATTCAGCCTTACATTGCCTTTACCAGCCAAGGCGTAGTTTTAAGAATGCCGGCAGAAACTACGATTGTGTTTGGCAAAACATTTTACCCCGGCAGCCAGCCGAACAACAGCAACATTGATTTTGGCATTGGCATAAATTTTATTTTGTTCCCCGATGTTTTTGGAAACTTTGTAAACTGGATTATCGATTTTTCCAACTTTGATTACAGTTCCAACGCATGGCCTAACCGATTGGTTTTTGGCACAAACCCTGCATGGTATCGCGGGAATGTAAGCACCGGCTTTAGACTGAACTTTTCCACATTGTCTGTTTTTAGCAGTATAAAGTTTCTGGTTGACATTGTTTTCAACGATCTTTTTGACGACGGCAGCCGGTCATTCACAATAGGCACAGTTTTGGGTGTCCCCATTAGGTGATAATAAGTGATAAGGAGGAGATAATGACAGAAGATGCAAACCTTGATTTTTGGGAAAAACTTTTCGACAGCGATTGTAAAATCTACAATAAAAACCCGCCCATGACGGCCGACGAAATAAATGCCGAGTTAAAGTTCTGCGAAGAAGTTTTGGCCGGCAAAACTTTCCCGCCAAGCTACATAAACTTTAAAAAGTTCTGCAACATTGATGAAATGGAAAACGGGGAACGCTACTTCCAGTTTTTTTCGCTAAAAGAAATCTGCGAAGGCATAACGGCCTATGAGTTCCCGGTGTACATGAACGGGGCAATTTCCTTTGCCATGAACGGCGGCGGCGTGCATTATGTTTTTGACACAAGGGAAAAAAGCCCTGGCGGGGAATACAATATTTACGCTGTTTCTTCCGGCAACCTTGGCTGGGATAAAGACCAGGCATTTTTCCTGGGCAATTCTTTTGTGGAAGTTATAACGGCAAAAACAAACATCGAAGAGTTAATGTTTTAAGGCCGGGCAAACATGACAAGTGCGTTTAAGTATGTAAAATTAGAGCGCGACGTTATAAACTGGCTTGTGCACGATTCCGGCCTGCAATTATTTGAAGAAGGCCTGGTGGTTGCAAACTGGAAAGAAGAGTTGCTTAGGTTTGTAATGCTTAGTTTTATGTTTAAGGTTAGCGACACAAGCATTCCGCTAGAAATAAAAAACTGGCTAGACGGAGCCGCCAGCTACGAATTCCGCTCTGAATGGAGGTCCTCCGACAGCCTTAATGTTTGGGAACCGGGGCAAACTATCCGGTTGTTTTTTTCGATGAATTCCTGCGGCAATTTTACCTACAATTTTAAGATTGAGTTTGCAAATTTGGTACGAAAGGGCATTTGTAATTATCCGGTAAAAATACTGGCGGTAAACAATCAATCTATGGAAAAAAATGTTTTCAAGTTTCACCCCAACCCTAGCGGGTACAAAAACTTGGAAGAAGCAATAAAATATATCAAAGCCGTGTTGCAAGACAAGGCAATTCTAGATGAAAAAATTCGCATGGAAAAGTTGTTAGTGCATGATGTTACTTACAGTGAAACAATGCGAGAAACCTTGAGCAAAATTCTCTACGAAGCGTTTTACAACGAGATTCCAAGCGAGTGCAGAATAGAATCTTATGAAGCAAGTATGCGAACAATTGGTTATATTCAAAGGTAGCGGCACTTGGAGCTTACAAACAAAAACATTGTACTTTTGACAATCAACGCAAAATGGATACACCCTTCCCTTGCCCTGCGGCTTCTAAAGGCAAACCTGGGGGCAATCGAAACGGAAATAGAAATGTCTTGCGAAATAATCGAGCTAAACCTACGGCAAAGTTTGCCGGAAAAGCTGGAAGCCCTTGTTGCGGCAAAGCCGGGAATCCTTGGTATTAGCGTTTCTATTTGGAACCACAGCGAAACGGTAAACTTGCTAAAAGCACTGGAAGAAAAAAAACTTGCGGAAAAACCCGTCGTTATACTTGGCGGCGCAGAAGTTTCGCACCTGCCGCCGCAGTCCGAAATTTTCGCCTTTGCAGATTATGTCGTATGCGGCGAGGGGGAAGCCGCCTTTGCAGAACTTTGCGGGGAAATCTTGAAAAACGGCGTTATGCGAAAAAACAGCCCCCCGGTTTTTATCCACGCCCAGCCGGTTGCCACGGAAAAAATTAAACCGGCATATCACCTTTACACAGATGAAGACCTGGCAAAAAAGCTAATCTACGTCGAGGCAAGCCGTGGCTGCCCCTTTAGTTGCGCCTTTTGTTTAAGCGCGGTAAAAAACACCCCTAGTGGTGCCGGCGGAACCACACGCGAATTCCCCGTGGAAACATTCCTAGCGCAAATGGACGAACTTGTTATGCGCGGGGCAAAAACATTTAAGTTCCTTGACCGCACTTTTAACTCTAACACAAAACGCGCCTTGCAAATAATCGATTTTTTTCTGCAAAAAATCGATGAAAGAAAAGAGCCGCCCTTGGTGGTTCACTTTGAAATGGTTCCCTTTCTTTTTTCCAGCGAACTTTTGAACGCCCTTGCCCGCTTCCCCCCCGGCACATTGCGTCTGGAAATAGGCTTGCAAACATTCAAGGCGCAAACCGCCGCGCTAATTGGCCGGGCGTGCAAACCGGCGCAAGAACTGGAAACCCTGCGCCTGTTACGCGAAAAAACCAACGCAATAATACACGCCGATCTTATTGCAGGACTCCCCGGCGAGGACATCAATTCTTTCGCCCAAGGTTTCGATCGCCTTTGGGACGCGCTTTTTGCAAACAGGCCGCAATCTTCCATAGAAATACAGGTCGGCATTCTAAAACTTTTGCCCGGCGCGCCCATTGCAAAATACAACGAATCGCACGGAATGCGCTACAACCCCGCCCCGCCCTACGAGGTTCTTGAAACCGCCGCTGTGTCAACCCTCGACATTGACCGGCTAAAAAACTTCGGACGTTTTTGGGAGATGATTGTCAACCGCAACCTTGCGCTTTCGCTTGTGCGAAACAATGTTAGCGGTTCTGTCTTTTGGCGTTTCATGGCCTTGTCGGATTTTCTTGCCGGGCGTTTTGGACGAAACTGGGGCATAGACAAAAACGAACTGAAAAAAGCCATAGAAGAATTTGAAAAGGAGTAACCCGTGGAATTTGTAACACCGCAAATAATCGCAATCTTAATACTCTTCGCTGTTTTTTGCCTTATGTTTTTGCTAGCGGGAAGAAAAATCGGGCTGGATCAAGGCCGCCGGCAAGAGCGGCTTGAATGGGAAGGCCACCGCATGGAAGAAATCGTTAAAAGCCGGCTAAAACAATCCAGAGCCGTTCTTGGCGGGCTTGTGTCCGAGCAAATGGCACCGCTTTTACCCGGCTTCCCCTTCGACCCCGGCGACTGCCGCTTTGTAGGCAAACCCGTGGACTTTATCGTTTTCAAGGGCATGAACGAAAAAAACATCAGCGAGGTGTTTTTCTTGGAGGTAAAAAGCGGCCAAAGCCGTCAATTGAACGAACAAGAGAAAAAGCTCAAAGAGGTTATTCAAGCGGGAAAAGTCCGCTGGGTGGAATTTCATGTGTAGGGAAGCGCGAAAAAGCCCCGCCGGGCGGGCAGGGCTTTTTCGGCTAACAACCTCCCATAATAAATTTATTGTACAGCAAAAATTGCCTTGCTGTACAGGTATATATGGCAGACAGATGCGGCACGCTTTAGTCCGTGGAGAAAAAATCGCAAAAAAAAGCCCCGCCCGGAAGGGGCGGGGCGTGCAACGAGCTAGCTTGGGTTAATCAGCGGGCAGTCTGGAAAAAGTCGAAAAACGGATAGTGCCGGGGAGTACGATCCTGCCTTGAAATTGGGGATCGCCCTGGTCGCGGCCGTTGTCGTGCATACCGCCCGTCCATGTGTATTCTATGCGCCAGCCCATGCGATCGACGGTGGCCGCCCCCTCCACAAAGTTGAAGGTGTGAGTAGGCGGGGTGAAGCCGGCGGGGAACCATGCTGTGTTAAAACCGGGAACCGGCACGTCCACCGTGCCGCTTCCGGTCTGATCGGCGTAACCGCGTACGAAAGTACGCGTAACCACCGGTAGCCCGTTGACGATAGTCGTGGTCTGCTCCATCCGCTCCGCAGTTAAGAAAGCTTGCACAAAGCTGTCAAACTCACGCTGGTTGCTGTGATGTACCCAATTATTTGTGCTCCAACTCCCCTCGTCGATATTATTTAGAATCGTAGCCGTAATAAAACCAGACCAAGGGAAACTGGCCTGCCAGGGGTTGGGTTCCCCGTAGGGTATGGGGTCGATGCCGTTGGAGCAGGAGGCTAACGCCAGCACAAAGGCCAGCGCAAATGCCGGCACCGCAATTTTCATTTTTCTTGTCATAATTTTCCGTTCCTTTTATTTTGCAAATTTTTCCGGCGGCAAACGCCGCCAGGGAACCGCCGCCCGGCGGCCTCCCTAGAAATTAAAGCGCATATGCACGCCAATATCCGTCTGGCTGCGGGCGTTGCCAAAGTGGTCGTTCTCGTGTCGGTAGCGCACCCCTGGGATAAGGCTGAAACCGCCCCCAAGCGGGATCGTTACCTGCGCGGCAACCTGCTGTCCCAAAAGCTCGGTGTCGCCGTCAAAGGGCAAAAGCACGCCGTAGGAAAACGCCGCCGTCCCAAAGTCGAAGGGGAAGGTGGCGTTCACCATCGCTTCCAGCATCATCCAGGGGGAGGCGCTTACGCCGCGCGCGACCTGCTGCAAGTGGGTGGCGGCTCCGCTGTGGGCTACCGCGAAGAACCCGTACATCGGATCGCCGTAGATTGCCACGTTCACGCCAATCTGCTCCGTGGGGCCTATTCCCAAAAGCCTGCCATAGACGCTGGCCATCCATGCGAAAATCCCGTCCGCGCCACCCGTCGTGCTGGTGGGCACGCCTGCCAATGCAAGGCCGGCCACAAAATCGGGTTCCGTCATTTCAAAGCCGGCAAAGAAGCCAGGGGTGGGGCTTGACCATGTAACGTCGTCGTCGGGCGAAGACATATTCCACACCCCGCCGATTCCCGCGCCGGCTCCGGCAACCCCGGCGGTCGCGCCTGTGCGTCCTGCCTCGGAAAGGCCTGCGTAAACGGTCATGCCCGGTGCTACGGCGAAGTGGCCTATTACAAAGGGGTTTACCGTGCTGGCCGCCGCGCCTACGCCGGCATTGTTGTCGCCGTCAAAGGTGATCGGACTCCACTGCACCCAGGGCAGTTCGGTAAAGCCTATGCCCAGTTCATGCCCGCCCACCAAGTTTACATAGAAGTAACCCCGGAACATTCCCGCCGCGTTGAAAGGCCCGGTTCTTACCCGCAGGAAGCCGCCGGCGACCTCGCCCGCCACGTTTACCTCAAAGTGCGTGTTAGGCCCCAGAAAGGTAAAGTCCCACTGGGCAGGCCTTGCGAATTCGTGGAAGGTCTGCAAAGTGTTTCCCTGCATGAATATGCCATCCCCGCCGCGAAAACGCACCCCCAAGTTCGTGTGAATCTGGCCGCTTACGCCGATCTGGGCCTGCGCCCCCGCCGTTACTGCCAGAGCCAAAAGTACCAAAAGCGATTTTTTCATTAAAAATCCCTCCTTTAGAAGTATTCCAAGCCTGTACAGGCCTGTTTTGAATAAAAAACCCCACAAAAGCAAGCCGAATCCCTTGCGGAATACTTGTTTCCCGGCCTTGCCTCTATGGGGACTGTTCCCATGTTTTGAGAAAAAATGCGATGTGTTTTTTACATTGTTTTTTACGTTATGTGAATGGGGGG
>JGI24700J35501_10930829_pt1 | contig 26202 bp, 11 predicted proteins | sample TergutTh196P1_FD_35501 | JGI IMG/M metagenome (IMG submission 35501)
TTACCTTTGATTTCTCAATCATTATTTTACAGGTAAATCCACGTTCTTACAATTGTCGAGGTTCTTTTTTTTGAATCCGGCACTACATATTGTACTAGGATTTTCGTTAGTTATTTACACAGTTTATTTTACACTATCTAAAAAGCAAAATGCCGAAGCATATCGCTTCGGCACTAAGTCCAACTTTCAGGGGTCACTACACTATGACTAGGCGCTTTTATTTTTCAAAACTGTCAAACTTAGGAGTATTCTATTAATCATTTAATAATTCTACAGGTATTTCGGGTTCACACAATAACCCTATACATGATCTCGTTGTACTTAAACATCCAAATCCAATAAAGCATTTACAAATTAAATCTTTTAACATCATTAATCTCTCCATTCATTTTTTAATAGTTTGTAAGCCACTGGCGTTGTCATAAGACTTGCTAGTATATTTCCGATTATCAATAAATTTCCGATAAAAAGACTTGGGATAATCAGTGCAACAATCAAGATAATAAAATTAGACATCAACGCTTTATGACGCAACTTCTGCTTCCTCTCTTCATTCAAATGCACTATCCCATTCTTTTTTGTCGCAGCTGGTGCATACTTCTTTAAAGTGAAGTGACTCACAACAGATATGATCACAAAACTAATTCTTGGTAGTTGAACTGTTAGCAACACAGTAGGAAATCCGATCAAAATGATACAACTTATGATTGTACAGTGCAAACTTGATTCACTATGTACACCATAAGCATAAGTCCTAATTGACATATATGCCAGATGAAAAATAAATACTTGCCAGACCAAACCAACAACTGCTGCTAACCCATAAACAACACTTAGCTTTGATAGATTAATAAGAAATGTCTCCAACCCAAGCTTACATTTCAAATAATCGATCCGATCTAAGTTCCTACCTTTCGTTAAACCCTCTAGCATAATCTGGGCTAAACGTTCTGTTAATGATTGCCTTAACTCAATGTTTGCATTCATATCCTCACTCCCTTTTATGCTTAATAGTATATCACGTTTATCAGAGATATTTTTATTCTCATCACAAAAAGACTTATTATAATCCCAACTGTCCTCAATAATCCTACCTTAATCTTAAACGTTGGTTAATTGATCTTAATCGTCCATTTTTCAACTCAGCCTATTTTTTCATCATAAAAAAAGCTAACATCATAGAACTTGACAGATCGTCACCTTCTTGAGGTTGCTTCTTTATTTATTTTAGGTGATAAGTTAATTATTAAAAAGATTATCCCTTTTTTCACTTATGAGACCATCCGATCCATCTCTATTTCGCTTCCTACTAATTCATTTGGTTGGTGAAGAAAGAAATCAACTAGATCTTCCTTAGACAGACTTTGGACTTCCACTTCTTCTACATCTTCACTGCAAACCGTACATAAATAATCTTCACTAATATAGCTATAAAACTTTTTATCCACCGAACATGTATCAATTTTATCTAAATCTGAAACCATCCCTGTACCTTTCCATTTGAGGTAGGCTTCTTTTTTCGTCCATATTTCAAAGAAAGATCTTATTTTACTTATTTTTGGGTTGTTTACATAATCAATCTCATTTTTATGAAAGCACAAGTCCATAATTTCAAGTGGTGGATTAATTAGCCTTTCCACATCAATGCCAACCTCCTTATTTTCTGAAAAACAGACAATAATACAAGTTCTGGTATGCGAAAGATTAAACTTCATGTGACTATACATGTGGCAGTACGGCTTTCCGTATTCATTAAAATTGAATGTTAGTTCATCATTATTTAATCCCAACTCCTTTGACAAACCCATTCTAATCATCAACTCGCCGTAAAGTGACAGTACTTTATCTTCAACATGCTTGTACCTATTGATCTTTTCTCTTCTTCGAGTAGAAATAAAAGGTAGTAATGATCTCCAATCATCATCTTCATTAATATTTGACAAATTCAAGTGTAATATTTTCATGGTACCTCCTTTCCAGAAATTTTATCAATTTCTATCATATATGTCGTATATTATTTCTGGTTTTTAGATAGATACTTCTTCATATTCAACTTTAGCTACAAATGCAGCTAAATTTTTACTGTTAAAAATGTCCTCCATGCTTGCTTTATAGCCATTTTGTTTCAAGTGGTTGATTAATTGCGCAGCCTTTAATGAGCCACCCCCGAGTTCAAGAAAATTATCTAATAAATTTTCAATAGGAAAATTAAAGACCTCTGATAAATATGCCAGCACTCTTTTTTCCAAAACGGTTGAAGCAGGTCTTTTCTCCATTTCTAAAGTATTTACTTGCTCATAGGTTTTAGATTCCCCACCCTTTTTTGGAACAATAAGTAGTGGTTCTTTAATATTGTCCGTAGAATTTTCTGAAACTGTGTTTAACTCATGTGATGCTATTTTAGCTAATGCCTTCATTCTTATCCGTCTCCTTTTAAATTAAATTTTTTATGCTCAACATACTTTTTAATCATTCACAACAAGGTCATGAAAAATCAAATAAGGTGCCTATCAAGATATGCCTATCAAGACCTCAATCATCTGCTCTACCGCTAAAGACTCACTTAACTGGGTCATGTAGCTTTCAGGTAGGACTTGACTTTCAATCTTCTTCTCTTTTAAGAACCTTAGTAAAGATTCAATGAATGTAGTAATTGAGTTCTTAACCTGATTCGAGATTTCTCTTTCTGAACAGATCACAATGAGCTGCTTACTCACTTCTGGCTTTAAGGTGAGGGAATTTTGGTAAATCCCAATTTTCTTCTCTCCCTTTTTTTTAAAAAAGATGTGGTCATCATTAAGTAAAATAACATGTAGTTGGTTATGCTTAAATAATTTATCTTCTACTTCATCCAACCATTTAAATATTTCAAATAAATGATTATTCCATTCTTTTACAAACTGCAATTGTTCTAAGAAATTAAACTCTATCGTGGCAAGAGGGTTCTCAAGTACGCTCATCTGCATTCCACCTTTCATTAATTTTTCCCACTCAGCACTAGAGTAGTTATGCTTCTATTATACTAGCAAAACTTGCCTACAGTAAATTTTCTCATCAGAGGCATTAAACAACGCATATTCGCTTTTTAGGAATCATGAGGCGCGATCGTGATATCACAATCGTTAGAATATGCTTTGTCTGAAAGAAGACACATCAAGGTAAACAAAGGGTTCTTAGAGTTTCAGAGTCGATGTATGGTGTCATAAAAAGCTAATTAGATAAGAATGATTCAACCTAGTCTATAATGGCTACAAATGAAACATTATTAAAAGTACTAGATTCCTATGAATGATCAAGTCTTTGTTTGATTCAATATCGAAATTGAAAGCGTCAGACCCAAGGCGCACCACAGCCCTAATTTAACATATTCCCAAGCATAAACTGTATAAGTCGTAGATGCTAATGAAGCACGCATTACATTAGCCATGGTATGAAACGGTAAAAACCTGTGCACGATTTGAAGCCAATTTGGAAGATGCTCTATTGGGAAATTAATTGGCGAGAACATTAAAGTACCAAACATAAGCAGACTTGATAACATTTGTGTGACATGTGGTTGCAAAGCAAAGGAAAATCCATATCCAATTGCAATTGCTGTGATGCTCACTAAAAGAAAAGCTGGAAGGATCGTGAAGGATAAAGCATAACCAGGGTCAAAAATTAAATGCGTCACAAGCATGGATATTACTATTCCAGGGAATATAACACATAACCAAATGATCATATCAGTCATGATAATGTTCCAACGCTTGATCGGTAATGTCCTAAGAAATTCAATATATCCTTCTGTCTTTGCTACCCCATTTTGCTGAGGTAAAATCACAAATCCAGCCATAATTAACAGAATCGTTGGTGCCCCTGTTGCTAGATATAGCATTGTACCTGGATCAATATCAGCAAACATGAATGTATAACCGATTGCAATTCCTAAGGAAATAATAACAAGCATTGGTATGAAAAAGATTAAAGGTCCTGATGATCGGAAAAATTGTAATCTTAGCATTTGAGTTAAGTTATTTTTTTATTCATGATTTTTCACCATCTTTCTTGCTTCCTCCTGTTAAACTAACATAAATATCTTCTAATGATTTTTCAGTTACTTTATAATCCGAGATCTTGTTTTGTCTTTTTTGATCTTTTGCCCATAAAATAGCAGCATGAATGTTTTCTGGGTCAACAGAGAAAATGATAGATTCTTCAGATTTATCAAAAAATTGAATATAATCTGGCAAAATATTTGCATATTCAGAGGTTGGTTCAATCTCTAATCGCATCCGATCAGATTGCCTATTCATTAACTCTGCGATCGGTTCATTCACAAGAATCTTCCCTTTATCTAAGATGATCGCATGATCGACTATATTCTCTGCTTCTTTAATGTTATGTGTTACTAAAAGAATCGTTTTTCCTTGTTCTTTTAAAGCATTAATTTCTTTCCATAAATAACGTCTTCTAACTGGATCTACATCATTTGTTGGCTCATCTAAGATCATAATGTCTTTGGCATTGATCGCTGCCATACAAAAACTTACCAACCGTTTTATACCACCCGAGAGCTCTACTCCCATTGTATTCGCCCAGGGCTCAATATCTAGATTTTTAAATAACTCTTTCATTCTAGCATCTGTTTTGGAGCCACCTCTCATATTCCCTAATATGCCAACAACTTGTGTAGGTGTTAGCATATTAAAAGGAATTTGACCTTGAGGCTGTACAGCGCATAAAAATCGACCTCTTGAAGGATTTTTTATGATGTCTTCTCCATCTATCTCGATTTGTCCACTGTCTGGTGTTATTAAACCAATCAATTGATTGACAAGGGTTGTTTTACCTGCGCCATTATGACCAAATAATCCAATAATTTGTCCTTTCTCTATTTGTAAGCTAATATTATTATTTGCTACGACATCTTCGGATTTGCGTCTCTTATATATTTTTCTTAAATTCGTTACTGTAATCATAATCAATCGCCTCTAATTCTTTTTTTTAAGTTCATTAAAATATTCAGCAATACTTTCTCACCTCTTTTCTATCCAAATGTTTTCTCGGAGCGTTTTTGAGTATTTTACGTCATCAAATGAAGTGACGCTTAAATCTCCTTAGCACTTTGATTTATTAGACGGCAAAGAAATTCTATCTCATTATTGATAAAAAAGTGATCCCCTTTAACTTCAATAATTGAAAAATTCTCGTTCGTATAATGTTTCCATTCCGCTACTTTTTCTCTATCATTTAAATATGAGTCATTGTCACTATAAATGAAAGTGATATTAGAATTAAAGCAACTCACTGGCGTAGAAAATTCATATTCATCAATGATTTTATAGTCATTTCTGATGACGGGTAAACAAGCATCAATGATTTCAGGATAATTGTAAATTTCAGGTGTGATACCTCCCAGCTTGATAAGATGATCAATCAATTGATCGTCAGAAAGGAGGTGGACGTTCTCTTTTTCATAGCTAATATTAGGGCTATATCTTCCTGATAAAAAGATGGTGTGTGGTAAGATACCATTGTTTTTCTCAATAAGTTTTAATAGCTCATAGACAACGAGTGTTCCCATGCTATGTCCATAAATCATATAATCTGTGCTTCCATCTATTTCAGGCTTGATAGCGGTCTGATATAAATCACTGACTAGTTCCTCTAAATTTTTGCTTAGTGGTTCTGCAATTCGTTTTCCATGGCCTGGATACTCCACAGGAATCAATGTTATCTGAGGATCCAAATGTTTTTTCCATGGAATGTATGTTGTATTGGCTCCTCCTCCTGCATAAGGCATACAGAATAATTTTTGTGATTTCACTTTTTTAACTCCTCACATTAAATTTTTGTTAAGACTACTTACCCTGAGTTTTGAAATTTTAAGCAGCATTGATATAATCCTGAAGCTCTTCAGTTAGCGTTTCTAAGTCATCAACATTGCAAAATGTTGTAATGTAAATGTCTTTCTCGCGATAAGCAATATTAAAGAATCTACCTTGTGCATTTTGAGCCCCTTCCCAATCACTCATCAAGATTTCTTCTGATGTTTCATCTGTTTCGTATAAGCCCAGATAATTAAATGAAGGGAATTTAATCAATTCTTCATTAGAGATATTAAATAGCTTTTTTATCTTTGGAAATGAATGATTCAATTTTTTATTATTTATTAACGTGATAAAGTTAATGTTTTTTTCTCCTAGCAATTGGAGCCTATCGCTGATTTTCGTGAAATCATCTTCTAATTCTCCTAAATGGAAAGGGATCATGTCAATAAATTCCCCTATTGTATGATAGTAGTTTTGATCTTCATAGTGTCTTCCTGTATGAAGGATAAAGACTGGTATTTCACCCCTATTAAAATTATGCTTCATTACTTTTATAAAGAGTTGGCTAGCTATGTTCCATAATTTCCCTTGATTTCGGCTTTTAAAACCTTCATCTATTGAAAGCTTTATTATTGTATTTTTAAAATGGTAATCCTTCTCTAAAAATGTCTCCATACTCTCATTAAATTTTACTAAGTCAAGGGTATCTATTAGTTGGTCTTCTGAAATGCCTTGAGGTCCTTTATTAATTTGTTTAATATAATCCTCATAAGCAAGACGAGTCGTATTGTTGGGTTCTTGTCGGTAATAAGCACTTCTTAATGTACTCTTAATAATTTCGATACTCATACCATCAAAAATCAAATGGTTGAATGGCATATATATTCTATACTTTTTATCTTCTTCTTTAAGAATAATCATATTATATAATAGCCTGTCATATAAACCATACTCTGAGTTTTTATTTTTCCCATATATGTTTTTAACAACATACTGGATAAATCCCCTTTTAATTTCTTCCGATTCTTGACTAATATTAACATAAGGAATTGCTTTATATAAGTCAGGTTCAAACTCTGCAATCATTACTTCATCATTTTTTGCTATTAAAGTACTTCTTAATAATCCTTGAGAATCAATAATCTTTTTAATACTCTCGTTCAACCTTTCAACATCTATTTCATGATTGAATTCAATGATCATCCCACTATAAGTAAGCCCCATTTGCTTGGATAACATTTGCATATCAGAAATAGGATATTGTTTAACTATTCGCCCATCCAAAATAGCCGTTTCAAACTCATTCATTTGTTTTTCTAGATAAAGCTTTATGTCGTTTATATTCTCGAATTCAACAATTTTTTCATCATTTTTTAACACTGGGGTTACATCTTGAACATTTATTGCTTTTTCTTCAATAATGACTGTTATTTGTATCGGGGTTCGAGCTTGGAGAATATCATTCAGCGATAGTTTCGCATTTACCTTTTGCTCAATAAGATTAACTAAACTCACCGCCTTTAAAGAGTGCCCCCCTATTTGGAAAAAGTTATCATAAATTCCTATTTGACTTATGTCTAATACCTCAGAAAAAGCTTCACATATTTTGGCTTCTATTTCATTTCGAGGAGCTACATATTTCACTTTGCTCTGTATTTCAATATCTGGTAATGCTCTCCGATCAAGTTTACCATTTGAAGTAACAGGTATCTGCTCAATTTGTTTCATGTATGAAGGGATCATGTATTCTGATAACTCTCTTCGAAGTTGATCTTGTATTGCGTCAATATCCAAGCCTTCTTTTGAAATGAAATAAGCATAAATGGCTTTCTCTCCATTTTTATCTTCTCTTACAATGGCAACTGCATCTACTATTTTCTCTATTCTTCTAATGGCACTTTCGATTTCCCCTAACTCAATTCTAAACCCTCGTATCTTAACTTGATCATCGATTCGTCCTAAATATTCTATCCTTCCATCTGGTAACCATTTTGCTAAATCACCTGTCCGATACAGTTTACCTTCTCCATATGGATTATCAACGAATTTTTCATTTGTCAGTTCAGGTTTGTTAAAATATCCTCTCGCTACTCCTTCTCCTGCAATACATAACTCCCCTGGTCTCCCTATTCTACTTAATCGGTTTCTATCCATGATGTAAATTTGTGTATTTGAGATAGGATAACCGATTGAAACAGCTGTTTTCGCATTATCTTCAAGCTGATAAACATAATCGCAACACCCTATTGTTGTTTCTGTTGGTCCGTATTCATTATGAATTTTGATTTGTTTTCCATATTTCTCTAAAGTCTGATGTGATGTTTTTGCATCTAATTCTTCTCCACCTAAAATTAATGTTTCAAGTTGTTCTAGTGGCTCGACATCTTCCAATAACAATGCCATTTTTAACTGAGATGGGGTCAGCTTTACGAATGTTATTTCTTTATTCATAAAAATATTTTCAATGTCTTTATGAATTTCCTCATTGTACACAACCAGCTTCCCCCCGCTTATTAATGGCAAAAAAATTGATGTTACAGTTAAATCAAATGTGTAGTTCGTAAATAATGGGACAGTTGGGGGTTTCGTTATATATGCTGATTTAGCATAAAGAAGATAGTTATGCAAATTTCGATGTTCAACCATTACCCCTTTAGGCTTTCCTGTTGTTCCTGATGTATAGATCAGATATACCAACTCGTTTGGTTGATTAACTATCTCGGGGTTTTCAGTTTTTTCAACAAAAGTATCTTGACTTTCAAGATTAATGATGTGGATATCTAGCTCAGTTTCTAATTCATCTTGATTCGTTAATAATGCTTTCGGCTTACAATCTTCAAGGATATACTCTATTCTTTCTTTTGGATGATTTGGGTCTAATGGCACATACGCCCCTCCTGCTTTAATAATTCCATAAATTCCTACAACCATCTCAATACTTCGTTCCATCATGATCCCTACATAATCATCTGACTTTACTCCCAAATTCCTTAGCTTATGTGCCAATACATTCACTCTTGTATTGAGTTCTTTATACGTGATTCGTTCCCCTTCAAAGACCACAGCAATATGATCAGGTGTCTTATTTACTTGTTCTTCGAATAATTCGGAAATCGTCCTTTCCAACATAATCTACACTCCTTTCTACTAACTCTGACCCTTTTAGTCAATTGCGAAAGTCGCAAAGGCCTGTTTTTACGAGCTCTCTGAAGTGAGAAACAGAGTTAGCTCCTCACCTCAAATCCAAGTTTTTTAAAATATCATGCATTCTACCTCATACCTCGGATGTCCAAAACTCTTGTGAAATTTGATTTTTATTTAAAAAATCTCATTTCTTTTTCGCAATTACCTAAACTCTGATCCTTAAGCACTCTTCCTGCGTGTATGATTAAATCCAGATAAAATTAGCATCTTTTCTTCTTCCGTCATAAACGCTATCTGATCTAATCGTAAGATCGGATTTTCTATCACTTGTTCAATAATAGATAATAAAAGGTTTATTAATCTCTTAGCACTCTCTTCTTTATATAAGTCTGTACAATATTCCAACGCAATTTGATAATCTCCAGCAACTTCATAAATATGGAAAGTGAAATCAAGCTTTGAAACAGTATGATCTATTTCCATTGGCTCTACCACCACTTGATCGAACTTGATCTGTGTATGCTCATTGTTTTGCATCACAAGCATCACATCAAATAATGGATTTCTTGACCTGTCTCGATGTGCCACTACCTCTTCTATTAATTCTTCAAATGGATATTCTTGGTTTTCATAGGCTTTAAAACATACTTCTTTTATCTCTTCTAAAAACGCTTCGTATTCCTTTTCCCCTACTGGTCTCCCTCTCATTGCTAACGTATTAACAAACACACCCAACATCTTCTCTGTATCTTGATGGGTTCTGCCACTTACTGTATTTCCCACTACAACATCCTCTTGTCCACTGTCTCCCCCTAAAAGAATCATCAATGCTGACAAGAATACCATATATTCAGTCACTTCTCTTTGATGTGCAAATAGTTTGATTTGTTTTGTCAATACTTCCCCAGCGCTCTCAAAAACCATCATGCCTTTAAAACTTTGTTCCAATGGTCTTGGATAATCAAATGGGATATCTAAAATTGGCACCTCTTCTTTAAATTGATCAAGCCAATAGCGTTTTTGTTCGCTTAAATCGCGCTTTCTCAGCCATTCACTATAATCACAGTATTGGTGTGTCAATTCTTCTAGGGTTTCTTCATGATATAATGCCATTAACTCATTAGTAAAGATATCCATACTCATACCATCACTAATGATATGATGCATGTCAATAAACAAGAGATAATCTTCTTTTCGTTTGATTATTTTCATTCTTACTAACGGTCCGGCACTCAAATCAAATGGTTGAATAAAATCATTCATTAATTGCTTTTCAGAAGTACTGTTATCTTCTGTTATTGAAAAGTCTAATGGCATCATTTCATTTACCCTTTGAACAAACTCATCATCTATCGTCATAAAGGTTGTTCTTAAAATTTCATGACGAGACATCAGTATCTCCAATGCTTTCACCAAATTAGCTGTATTAACTTCCCCTATTAACTTCAGTCCTTCTGGCATGTTATAAGTGAGACTATTTCTGTCTAATTGATTTAAAATATACATTCGCTTTTGAGATGATGACATCATATAGCATGGTTTTTTCTGTGCAATTGGAATCGGAATATACACTTCTGTCTCTTTGCTTTCAACAAGCTCAGCTAGCTTTTCAATCGTTGGATTTTTCATCACTTCTTTTAATGAAATTTTTCTTCCAACTTGGGCTTCAATTCGATTGACAAGTCGCATTGCTCTTAAGGAATGTCCACCTAGTTCAAAGAAGCTATCTTTTACACTTATCACATTTACATTTAAAATTTCTTTAAATAGATGATATAAGATTTCCTCCGGCCCATTTCGCGGTGCTATATATACTCCTTTACTTCTTGTTTCAATATTTGGCAATGCCTTTTTATCAAGTTTTCCATTTACGGTGATCGGTATTTCATCTATTTGTTTCATGTATGATGGCATCATATACACTGGTAATTCTTTTTGAAGATCATCTCGTATGGCTTTAACACCTAAATCACCTGTTGCGGTAAAATAAGCATAAATAGCCTTTTCACCATTATTATCTTCTCTAACAATGGCAACTACGTCTACTACTTCTTCTACTTTTCTGATGGTACTTTCTATTTCTGTAAGCTCTATTCGATGTCCTCGTATTTTAACTTGATCATCAATTCTCCCTAAATATTCTATATTCCCATCAGCTAACCATCGTGCTAAGTCTCCTGTTCGGTATAGTTTACCTTCTCCATATGGGTTGTCAATAAATTTTTCTTTTGTTAAATCTGGACGATTTAAATATCCTCTTGCAACCCCTTCTCCACCCAAACAGAGCTCACCACTAACGCCTACCCCACATAACTTCATATGATCTAAGATATACGCTTGCGTATTGCTAATTCCTTTACCTATCGGCGTTTTTTCTTTCAATGTCATATTTGTAATAGGATAGTATAGTGAAAATGTTGTGTTTTCCGTTGGTCCATAAATATTTGCAAAGGTTAGTTCAGTATTTCTACTTACCAATTTCCTTACGTACTCTTCTGATGTGGCTTCTCCACCAAACAATAATTGTTTTAATGAATCAAACACAGCAGGATCTAAGCTCATAAGCTGATTGTATAATGCTGTTGTAACAAACATGGTGTTAATTTCTCTTTTTACTATTTCTTCTTTTAGTAATGTTGCATTCAACAAAGTTCCTTCTGGTAAAAGGACTATCTTCCCACCATTTAGTAAAGCACCCCATACTTCAAATGTAGCGGCATCAAATGACAGTGATCCCGCTTGAGCAATGCTTATATCATTAAAATCAATATAGTTTGTATTTTTTACTAATGATATAACATTTTTGTGCTCCACCATCACACCTTTTGGCTTGCCTGTTGTTCCTGAGGTGTAAATCAAATAAGCCAAATCAGTTGATTGATTGATCAGATCTAAATTGTCACATACTTTTAAAATAAGTGCTTCTTTATCTAAGCTAATAATCGGGATTTTTGTTTCTATTTCAAGTTGCTCTTGGTAGGTTAATAATACTTTAGGTTGACAATCTTCAAGGATATAGTTAATTCTTTCTTTAGGATAATTTGGATCCAGTGGCACATAAGCGCCTCCTGCTTTAACAATACCACAGATTCCTACAATCATCTCAATACTTTTTTCTGTTATGATCGCAACATAATCATCAGCTTTTACGCCTAATTCCCTTAATCGATGAGCTAATGCATTTGATCTTTTGTTAAGTTCGTTATAAGTAAGTTGCTCTTCTTCAAATGCGACTGCAATCTGGTGAGGTGTTTTTTCTACCTGCTCCTCAAATAACTGGACAAGTGTTTTTTCTCTTGGATAATCGCTATATGTATCATTAAAATCAGATAAAATTAAAGCTTTATCTTCATCTGTAATCACTTCTATTTCATCCAACCTTGAAGCTGGGTTTTTTATTGCTTGCTTAAGTACCTGTAATAGATGCTCCACTAATTTCTTTATACTTTCTTCTTTGTAGAGATCTGTACAATACTCCAAACCTAATCGATAGCCTTCAGGCGCTTCGTGAATATGGAAAGTGAAATCAAACTTTGAAATCGTATAATCTATTTCCATTGGTTCTACTTTCACTTTATCCAACTCAATCTCTAGCTGTTCCTTATTTTGCATGACAAGCATCACATCGAACAATGGATTCCTTGACATATCTCGCTGTGTGATGATATTTTCTATTAACGATTCAAATGGATATGCTTGGTTCTCGTAAGCTTTAAAGCAGATCTCTTTTATCTCTTTCAAAAATTCCTCATAACGTTTTTGTCCGTCTGGTTTTCCCCTCATTGCTAGTGTATTTGCAAACATTCCTAACATATTTTCAGTATCTTGATGTGTTCTACCACTAATAGGACTTCCTATTACAATATCGGCTTGTCTACTGTATTTTCCTAACAGAATCATCACTGCGGATAAAAATACCATATATTCAGTTGTTTGAGTTTGTCTTGCAAATAGCTTGATCTGATTCGCCAATTCTTCTTCGATCATTTCAAAAATCATCGTACCTTTAAAGCTTTGCTCAGATGGCCTTGGATAATCCAGTGGCATCTGTAAACTCGGTACATCTTCTTCAAATTGACTGAGCCAATAGTCTTTTTGTTCACTTAGATCTTGCGCACTTAGCCATTCACTATAATCTCTATACTGATGGGTCAATGGCTCAAGGTTTTCTTCATGATACAACGCCATTAATTCATTGGTAAAGATGTCCATGCTTATTCCATCACTAATGATATGATGCATATCCATCAATAATAGATAGCCTTCTTTCCTCTTAACTATTTTCATTCTGAGTAACGGCCCCACACCTAACTCAAACGGTTGAATAAAATCATTCATTAATTGTTGCTCAGAAGTATGATTATCTTCTATGACTTTAAAATCTACTGGCATCATTTTATTAACTTTTTGGACAAGTTCGTCACCTACTGTTATAAAATTCGTTCTTAAAATTTCGTGACGGCTCATCATTGTCTCTAATGCCTTTTCTAAATATGTTAAATTAACTTCTCCTGTTAGTTTCAAACCGCGAGGCATGTTATACGTGATGGTCTTCGTGTCAAACTGATTTAAAACATACATCCGTTTTTGAACCGATGACATTGGGTAGTATTCTTTCTCCTCAACAACCGGAATCGTTACATACTTTTCTTTATTTTTTTCCATAATAAGCTCGGCTAACTTCTCAACTGTTGAGTATTGCATCACTTCTTTTAATGAGATTCTTTTCCCTGTTTCTGTTTCTATTTTGTTCGTCAGTCGCGTTGCTCGTAAAGAATTCCCACCTAATTCAAAGAAACTATCTTTTATGCTTACTCTATTTACACTTAAGATTTCTTTAAATGCTTCACATAACAGTCCTTCTGTTTCATTTCGTGGCGCTACATACACCGCTTCACTCTTTGCTTCAATGTCTGGTAATGCTTTCTTATCAAGCTTTCCATTTGAAGTAACAGGTATTTGATCTATTTGCATCATGTACGGAGGAATCATATATGCTGGTATTTGATCACGAAGCTCATCTTGTATGGCTTTAATATTTAATTCATCTTTTGCAATGAAATAAGCATAAATAGATGCTTCTTTATTTTTATCTTCTTTAATAATCGCAACTGCATCGGTCATGTGAGCTATTTTTCTAATTGCACTTTCGATTTCTTTAAGCTCAATTCTAAATCCTCTAATCTTCACTTGCTCATCTATTCTTCCTAAATATTCAATATTCCCATCAGGTAACCATCTTGCTGCGTCACCTGTTCGATATAGCCTACCTTCTCCAAATGGGTTGTCAATGAATTTTTCTTTTGTTAAAGCTAAATTGTTTAAATAACCCTTCGTGACACCTGCACCAGCAATACATAATTCCCCGATCATCCCGATTCCACATAGTGCATCTTTATTCATGATATATGCTTTAGCGTTGTCAATGGGCTTACCAATCGAAATCTTTTCTTCATTTTGTTTACACTGATAGTGAGTTGCCTCAATACTGGTTTCTGTTGGTCCATAAGTGTTGATGAGTGCAACCTCTGGATTAGATGAACTGATGAGTTGATGAAAGTCTTTTACATGATCAGCTTTTAGCTCTTCACCTCCTGCAAACACATATTTTAATGTCTTGAGGCTATGACTAAACTTTTTAAAATCATGTTCAACGCAGGCAAGTAGCATTTTCAACATCGAAGGAACAATCTGCATTTCTGTTATTTTATAGGCTTCAATTGCCTCACACATTTTAAATGGATCTTTTTCATCCTCAGGCGCTAACAGATGTCCTTTAGCTCCTGTTAAGCTCCATCTGAATATTTCTACAATCGAAGCATCAAATACATAAGTTGTTTTTTGTAAAACAGTATGGTTTTGATCAATTGGATACTTTCTTTGCAAATAATGAATCAAGTTGACCGTTCCTTTATGCAAGCAAATAACACCTTTTGGCTTTCCTGTAGTCCCTGATGTATATATCAAATAGAAATGATCTTCCGGTTTATTTACAATTGGTAAATTCTGAGTATTTCCTTCAAACACTGATTCATCTGCTAAATTGATTATCGGAATGTCAACTGCCACATCAACATGAGCCTTCAAGATGGCTTTTGCACCACAGTCACCTAGCATATAAGTCAGCCTTTCCTGTGGACACTCATTATCAATTGGCACATATGCTGCACCTGACTTGATAATGCCGTAAATTCCGATTACTTGCTCCATACTTCTTTCTACCATTAATGCTACATAGTCGCCTGGTTTTACACCCATGTTTCGTAACTGCTGAGCAATCGCATTAGCTTTGGCATTTAACTCTCCATAGGTCATCGTCTGATTGTTAAAGGTCATTGCAATATTTTCAGGTGCCTTTGCCACTTGTGCTTCAAATAGTTCAATTACTGTTTTTTCTTTTGGATAGTCGGTAAATGTATCATTAAATTCTGTTAAAATTAGTGAGCATTCTTCTTCTAACAAACAATCTAGCGCTTTAACTGGCTGATTAACATCTTGCAGCATTCGCTCTAAAAAAACAATGTATCGTGAAGCTAATCGCTCAATAGTTTCAACATCAAACAAATCTGAACGACATTCCCAATCAATCACTAATTCATCTTTTGCTTCTTGTGCAACAATTGCGATATCAAACTTCGCACTTACGATATCTGTTTCGATTAATTCATCGCCTTGATCAAAGCCCATCTCGATATTTTGAAGCGCAAAATAAATATCAAAGAGCGGATTTCGACTTGTATTTTTCGGAATGCCTAGCTTGTCTACTAATACCTCGTAGTTGACTTCGTGATGGGAGAAATATTCGGAAATCAACTTCTTTAATTGGCTAAAACTATTTAAAACTGTCTCATCTTGATCTAGGTTAATTCTGAGGGGTAATGTGTTGACAAACATGCCCACAGTGTTCCATTCCTCAGGTGAATTTCTATTTGCTGACAATGTACCAATGATATGATCCGTTTCGTTCGTTAACTTACAAATAAGCTGGTAAAGTGTGCCCAATAAAACCATATACAATGTACATTCAGTCTTTGATGCGAATGTCTTCACCGAATCTAGTAAAGATTTATTGACCTTTGTTCTCACCCTGAAACCATTGTAGCTTTGAACAGATGGGCGAGGTCGATCCGTTGCTATGTTTAACACTGGCAGATCTTCTTTGAACTGATCAACCCACCAATTTAAGTGATCTTCTAAAGTCACTTCTTCTTTATTGTAAATTTTCTTCATTACTTGTGGATAATTATAACGCTTTTCAGGCAAAAGATCACCTTCTATTAACGTACTAAATTCACGCACTAAAATACCCATTGAAATACCATCAGCAATAATATGGTGAATGTCAAATACAATAAAATTATGAGTAGCATTAATAATAATATTATATACTCTTAAAAGTGACGGTTGATGGAGATCGAATGCACAACTTATTTCTTCAATTTTATTTTTTAATGCTAATTCAATTGAAGATTCTTCAGCTTGTACATGAAACAGCTCAGTTGCTATTTTCACCTCATGATTAATGACTTGAACTGGAATGTCATCCTGAAGGAAAAAACTAGCTCTTAAGGCATCATGCCTTTTTGTTAACTGATAAACAGCATCAGTGATTTTTTCAAAGGAATGTTGCTTATCATTAGGTACAATAGCAATAATATTATCATCTATCCCATCACTCATCATTTGGCTGGTTAAATAAATCCCTCTTTGTGATGAACTTAAGGGAACAACCAAATATTCATCTGAACATTCTACTTCATTATCTTCTTCTATCGCTTCACTAAAATTTGATCCATCATCTAATTCGCACAAGCTGCGAATATAATTAAGGTAATCAGCGAAAATTGGATGATTTAAAATACTCATATTAGGTATCTCAAGCTGTAAGGCTTCTGATAAGTAGCCAGTAATTTTAAATCCACTAATGGAATCTCCACCTAACTCAAAGAAATGATCTTCTGGTTTAATACATTCATATCCCAGCACTTCAGACCAAACATTCTGCAAAAGTTCATCTAGGTTATTTGAATACTTAATTTCATTCTCCTCAGGTGTGCTCGGTTCTGAATGGTCTATTCTTTTCTTCACAGGGGTGCTCCAGAATCGTTTATGGTCAAACTCTGAAGGGGGCAAAGAACATTTAAAGACAGCCATTTCTTTAAATAAAGGAGAAAAATCTACAGTTTCTTTTTTTATATATTTTATTGCCAAAGAATCCAATGCTTTTAAAGTGCTTCCTGTAGCTTCTTCATCGCCATTACAATAGATTCGATATGCAGATTCAGAAAGCTTCAAAGGATTGCTTTTATCCCTGTAAAGCATCATTTTCAAATTAGTTAGTGCTTCGTCTAAATTTTCTAAATTATCTGTAATAATAACTGCTCTAAAATCCTGATGACTCCGACCACAGCTCATGGTATAAGAAACATCCTCAGCCTGATAATTCCCCACTTTTAAAAACTTTTGAAGACGCTCTATCGTCTTGATCATCAATTCATTATTTTTAGCAGAAATAGGGAACATTAACTCTTGGAAATCATTCTCAACGCGTTCTGGAGAATAAGATTTCATCACTAAATGGGCATTGGTTCCAGTAAAACTAAAAGAGTGAATTCCCATAATTGCTTCTTTTGCAATATCAGTCCACTTAAATGGGTTGTTTTGAATATATAGAGATGAATTTAAAAAGTTAATGAAATTATTTGGCTCTAAAAAATTAATTGTAGGAGGAATAACGCCTTGTTTAAAACTCATCAAGATTTTAATAAGTGCAGCAAGTCCCGAAGGTCCCACAGTATGTCCGATATTACTTTTCACAGTCCCAATTCCACAAAATTGCTTTTTATCAGTATGTTTTTCAAAAGCATCTGCCAAGGCTTTAAATTCTAGAGGATCTCCTAAAATTGTTCCTATTCCAGGGGTTTCAATATAGGAAATATCCTCTGCAGATATCCCTGCTTTTTCCCATGCATGTAAAGCAACTTCTGTTTGAGCACTCACATTGACTTCTGTCAAACTATTTGTTTTTCCATCATTATTAACTGCCACCGCTTTGATTACACCATAAATGTGATCTTTATCTGCAATGGCTTTCGACAAAGGCTTAATATAAATACAAGCAAGTCCCTCACCCCATATTGTTCCATTCGCTCGGTTATCAAAAGCTCTAAAACAATAGTCAGGTGATTGCATTGAGCCGTCTACATTGTACGCATTTTGTCCTAAAAACAAGTTTATACTACCAACAAATGCAGTCTCGCAATCACCATTCCTAATTGCCTTGATAGCCGAATCGATTGCTACTGATGAGGAAGAACAAGCACTATCTAGAACAATTGACGGTCCTTTGAAATTAAATAAATGCGAAATACGACTGGCTAAAACACCAGTTAATCCACCCATAACTGCAGAAAAATCAGTCTTTGTTAAAAAATCAAAATAAGAGTTGATAAGCCGATGCGTATGATCATGACCGATAAATACACCTGTTCTTGTATTAAATAATTGCTCTTTATAATAACCTGCATCTTCAATACAGTTTACAACCGATTCAAGCATTTTTCTGTGATACGGATCCATCTGTTCAGAGATTTTAGGAGGAATTTTAAAATAATTCGAATCAAATTTATCAATATCATCTAAATAACCTCCTTTATTATGTATATCTTTGTTAATTTCAACTATGCTTTGGTGATCCTCTTTTCTTTGATCAGAGAGAGATTTCATCGATTCTCTTTCTGTTATTATATTTTCCCAAAATTGGACATGATCCTTAGCATCAGGAAATTCACAGGAAATTCCAATAATTGCCATATCATCATGATCAAAAAAATCTTTAATTTTAGACAAACATTCATTTAAGTCACTTTTACTGATTTCACTTTTCTTATAATCTGATAAAATAGAATGAATCATTCTCTTTTTCAGCTTATCATTAATTTCCATATTTCTCAATTTTCATCCTCTCCTAGAATTATTTAATCAATTTTGCAGATGCTTCAAGATCTATTTCTCCTGAAACTAATCCATTTAGTATGGTATCTAAATCTACATCCTCATCAATATGTTCATTGTTGTTTTCTGATTTCTCCTCGTAAAACATTCGAAGTTGTTCCGCTTGCCCAGCAATGGTTGTATAAGTAAATAAACTCGCAATATCCATTGCCCCCGGAGCATATTTCTCATATTCAGAAAGCATCTTAGATACAAACAATGAACTTCCGCCAAGTGCACTAAATTCATCATAGATATCCACCTCATCTAAAATAAGAACATCAGACCAAATATGTGCAACATCTTTTATATAGCGATCAGGAGCCTCTATGCCCGTTATCTTAACATTTTTTCGTGAACTTTTTATTTGTTTCTTAACAGAAGTTTTTTTAATTTCCTGTTTCTTGCCAGGCACTAAAACTGCAGGATAATCACTTTTTGAGAACATAATATCATCTAGTAATCCAAGTGCTTCCTCAGTGTTTAATGGCTGGAAATAATCATTTTCATTAACAGCATTCAACCGTTTTGCCATACCAACTTCACGCCATGCTGGCCATTGGATACTAAATCCATTTAAATTTTCTTGTCTTCGATATTTTGTCCATTCATCCAAGAACAAGTTAGCGGCAGTATAATCCGATTGCCCTTCTTCAACCACAATACTAGACATACTGGAAAAAGCAACAAGATATTCGACATGATAAGATGCCAGTGCATAATGAAGGTTCAGGAATGGGATTGCTTTAGCTTTGAAAACATCAATAAATGTAGACCACTCTTTATTTAATAAATAGCCATCTCCAGCAATACCCGCAAGGTGTATTATCCCTTGTATTTTTGAATACTTATCAAACAAACGTGCCATTACCCTTTTCAAATTCTGATAATCACACAAGTCAACATTAATGATCTCTAGATGCTCTAGTGCATCATGCAATTTACATAATTTCTTTAATTTCTCTACCACTAATAAATCATTTCCTGTATCAATAGCATCACGCCATTCATGAGCTGGTGGGAATGCACCTCTTGTAAGAAATACCAAATTCTTTACACCTTTTTTAACCAACATCTCAGCAGTTACTAATCCAAGAGCGCCTGTTCCGCCAGTCAAGATATAGACACCGTCTGTCTGAGAATCAGATAAGCTTTCAGACGTTGATACTTCTGTCTTAAGCGATGGTTTTATCGCTTCTATGGTTTCTGTAAATGACATATTGCCTTGATAGATAAGGTGTCGTGGCCTAGCAGAGGACAGTACTTCTGCTGCCAACACTTGGTCATTGGTGTTATCATCATATTCCACAAGTCTAATTTTATATGATTCATATTCTTTCGCTGCAACTTTCCAAAGTCCAGATACAGCCGCATAATCTGGCACTGGTGCAGTAATACCATTTCGCTTGGTTCTTTGAGTGAGTAGGATCAATTCATTTTGAGGGATGTACTTTGCCATAATAATTCCTCTAAGTAGCTCATATGATTCTTTTAAGCGTTGCTGAATTTTAGCTGAATAATCTGAATCATATGTTTCAGGGACTTCTAGTGGACTATAGGCATATATGATTGAAGAAATTGGCTTCTTTCTCTCAGGAAGGATCAGTTCTTTCGCATCAAGATGACGTAAATCAAGTTCTTCTATGTGAGAAATATCAAAATAATGACGCAATTCATTAATTCGCTTTTTTGACTGCTCATCGCCATAAATACAAAGGATAGATTCTTGGGTCGCTACAACGCTTGGCTTTTGATCATAACGTTGCCAAACTGTCGTATAGCCATAAGGTTTTTGTGCTTTTTCTTCGTTAAACTTGCTGGGTTCCATTTCTTTTGCAACATAGTTATTAATGGTCGCAAGTTCATTACCTTCCTTACCATAAATCGTCATATCAAAGCAGACAATTTTAGCTTTAGCATCAGACTTAGTTTTGCGCATATGAACAAATAGGTGATCATTGATGGCTTCGTGCATGATTAATTCTCCATATGATAACGGCAAGTATAATTTATCTCCTGTGAGAAAGCTATTTACTGCATTGATTGCTGTATCTGTTAAGCTTGGATGAAAAGGATAAGCTTGACGGTTATCCGCTTCTTTATTTTTAAACTTGAGCTCTATTAGAAAACAATCCTCTGTTTCATTTTTATCTCCTGTTATGACTAAATTTTTCCAATGTTTGCCAAGATAAAGCCCTTTACCTTCCTCGTGGTTATCATCAAAAACAATAGGAAGTGGCAATTCTTTTTTTAACTGACTTAGATTAACATGTTTCTTTTCAAAATTAATACCATTTTGAATAACTCCGGAAGCATGTTCACTCCAGTTATCATCTATAGAACTTATAACAGTAAACTGTTTCTCTTCGTCTTCATGTGAGATCATCAATTGTAGTTCTTTTTGCTCATCTTCTTTTAAATAAAAGGGGGTCGGAAAAACGACATTACTTATTTTTAATGGAAGATCGTGTCCTGAATCACTCAAGAACCCATTAAGAACAGCATTAATGTAAGCAGTTCCTGGTATCACATAAGCATTATTAATTTTATGCTCATAGAGCTCCCAGTAATCACGCGCTGCGATATCATCATACAAGATGGTGAACTCTTTCGTTTTTACTACTTTTGAATGACTTAATAGTGTCTTGTTGCTACATTTAGCAGGTTGCTCACCTTTTACCCAGTAGCTTTCATTTAAAAAATGATAAGTTGGAAGTGCAACTTTTTTAATATCACTTTTTTCTGTAATGGCTTCAACTGGAATTTTACCACCACTGATATATTTTCTCGCTAGATTTATTAATAGCCCTTCTTGATCCTCATGGATGAGCTCTTTCACATCAGCTTTTATTTGCTCATTCATTTGTGCTAGTGCCATCGGTGTCAAATAATGAACCTTATGCTCTTTCTTCGGAGCATTAATTGATACCTTATGCTCACCAACGAAAATGTAATCTTCTTCACTGCCTGTACTAAAAATAAATTGACGAAGCTTGTTGCAAAGCTCTTCTTTATTTTTAAAAACAATGGCTAAACGCACTTCTAAATGTCTCCTTCCAACATATGTCGTATAGGCGCAATCATGGACATCAACTGCATTCTTTTGAATAAATGCCAAATGGTTTCTGGCAAGCTCGTAAAGACCCGCTCTTGACTTGTGACTTAGTGTAAATAAACCATAACCGTCAGCTACTTCTTTCTGTCCGTTTTTCGGAAAAGATTGTAAAATTAAATGGCAATTTGTACCACTGAGCCCAAAGCTATTAATGCCAGCATAGACTGTTTCACCTTCTTTGAACCATGAAGTTGTTTTAGCATTCACATAGACGGGGGCGTTGATAAAATCGATATTTTGATTAGGCTCAAAAAAATGAAGAGATGCCGGTAGGACATTATGTTGCATCGACTTTGCTAACTTCGCTACACCAATTAATCCAGAAACATTATCCATATGTCCTACATTGCTTTTGACTGAACCAATCGAAATGTACTGCTTCTTATCCGTGAGTTGCTTGAATGCATTTGTAATCCCTTTAATTTCAATTGGATCACCTAATTTAGTAGCTGTACCATGCGCTTCAATATAAGAAATTTTTTCAGCATCCACATTCGCATCATTTATTGCATCTAAAATTAAAGCTGTCTGTGCATCAGGGTTAGGGGCTGTCAAACCATTGGAATCTCCGTCATGATTCATCGCACCACCTAAAATAACAGAGGCAATGTTGTCGTTATCTGCTAGTGCTTTATGAAGTGGTTTTAAAATAAAGACGACACCTCCTTCTGCTGTTCCCGTTCCATCACTGCTTTGATCAAAAGTACGAGTTAAACCATCTGATGATCCGATGTCACCTAGCTCTCCGATTCCGATACCTTGCTTGTGATGGTCATTAACAGGTAGAATCTCACATTTCACACCACCAACAATTGCCATTTCGCAATCATTATTTTGAAGTGAGCGCATAGCAGTATAGATTGTTGTTAAACCAGAAGAACAAGCCGTATCAATTAACAAACTAGGGCCATGAATATCTAAAAAGTGAGAAAGCCTCCCAGGAATCGCAGCTTGCATATTCCCTACGACTGATATTTCTGGTGCATCTGGATCAAATGTTTTAATAAGGTTCGTATATGCCTCACCGAAATTTGTTGCTACGCCGACAAATACACCTGTCTTAGTTCCTTTTATTCCTTCGCTGGCATAGCCTGCATCCTCAAGAGCTTCCCAAGCCATTTTCATGAATAATCGCTGTTGGGGATCCATATACATAGCTTCTTGTTTTGAAATATTAAAGAATAATGGATCAAATTCAGATATATCATCCATCATGCTACCTGAGGTTATATCTGTTTCCTCAAAAAAGTGAGCACAATTTTTAGCTGTTAAATAACGGTCAAGATCTTCTCTTCTTTTTAGACCAATCGGATGCTGGAATGTCTTATTTTTTACCACACCTTCCCAAAAAGTTTGAAGGTCTTTTGCACTGCCTACTTGACCTGACATGCCGATAATCGCAATTGCGTCTTTGTCACCACCTTGTTGCAATGTCGGATCATTTTGTAAAGTAAGATTTTCTATCTTAAGTTCTGATAGTTTCATGACTTGGCTCACCCCCTCTATTTTCTAATGGCTTTTGCTTATGTCTATTTTTAACTTTATCCATTTCTTTTCGCTCCTCTTATATTAAGCACTCTTGAGTATATTAAGCAAACTTGTTTCCACAAATAGTAAGTATTGGCTTAATTCATTCTTTATTTTTTTATAAGATGCAGGTTTTGAACACATCACTGTTATTTCTATTAATTCATGATCTAGCTCATGAATAACAAATAACATCTCCATATAATTCAAAGCTTTTTTTTCTGTATCTATACAACTGCTAAATCCGATTAACTTTTCCTTGTCTTTAAAGTTCTCAAATGCACTCATATCATCCTTATTAGTGTCACTTTTACTTTTAATGACGTCAAAGACTTCTCCTAGATTTACAAGTTGATTCAGATCAAATTGATAACCATCACATTGTTTTTCTGATAGTGCAACTAAATTAAGCTCATCTGAATGATGATGTACTTTTTGATAAAGCGCATAAAAACCAATCATGACATGAAAAGCTGATAGATCAAAGTAGTCACAAAATTGCTTAACACTTTTTGCAACCGCAGATTCAACCCGGCAATGAGAGGTGAAAAAGTTTATCTTACTATTATTCTCTTCATTTTGCTTGTCTTTTAAGTTTTCTTTAATTTTTTGACACTGCTCCTCAATCGTTGGATAATTAAATAAATCTGTCGCATCAAAAATGTCTGGAAATGACTGATTGATTTCTGCTTGAAGCATAACAATATTAAAAGAGTTCCCACCTACATCAAAAAAACTCTGATTAATTTCAAAATCACTACGCTCTAGTACTTCACTCCAAATTTGATGCAGTTGTTTTTCTAATGGGATTGTTGAATAATTTTGTCTTGCTACTAAGCTTTGGTCTACTTTATTTAAAGCATGCTGTTTCATAAACACTTCTGTTGCTAACAAAACCCGATCCATCTTTCCATTCGTCGTTTGAGGAATTTTTTCTAATTCAATAAATTGGGTTGGAATCATATACTGAGGTAATTTCAACGTCATCCACTGTCTTAAATCACGCTCTTTAACCACCTGATCCTCATGTGTGACAAAATAAGAAACAAGATGATCTTCTCCTGAGGCAGAGGTTCTTGCAATAACAGCAGCATCCTGAACACCTAAATATTCTTTAACTACATTTTCAATTTCATTTAACTCTACCCGATAGCCTCTAATCTTTACTTGCGAATCTGATCTTCCAACTAGTAAGACCTCTTCATTTTTCCAAAAAGCGATGTCACCTGTATTGTAGATTTTCCCTTCCCGAAATGGATTTTTAACAAATCGTTCACTTGTTAATTCTGGTGCATCAACATATCCTCGTGCAATACCAGCTCCACCAATCCATAAGGTTCCTTTTTCTCCTTCTGAAACCAAATTTAATTCATCATCTAAAAGATAAACATCTGTATTAAGAACAGGTTTCCCAATCGTCACTTCACGCTCATTAGTCATGTCTTTAAACATAGAATAAACACATGTTTCAGTCGGAGCATACATGTTATAGATGTTTAACTGCTTATAAGACTGAAGCTTATTTAACAACTGTATTGGGAAGGCTTCTCCACCTAGAATAATTTTACTAATTCGGTTTAAAACAGCATCACTTGCGAATTCATCTGTACATAGTGCTTGCAGCCTTGTCGGCGTCATTTGTAAATAATTGACACCTGCTTTAGTAACAATCTCTTTGAAGCGTTTAGGGTCCTTTGCATCTTGATCTTCAAATAAAACAATACACCCACCTATTGCTAGACTACAAAGTGTTTCCACTAAAAAGATATCAAAACTACAAGATGTCACACAGGCGATTTTACTTCCTTCTTCCCATTCAATTGAATGGTGCATGATGTAGATCAGGTTTGCCAGTGACTTGTTTTCAATTTCAACGCCTTTTGGAACACCAGTTGAACCAGATGTAAACAAAATGTGTGACAAATCTGAAGGCTCAATTTGAGAACTAGACGCTTGCCTCATTGTTGACTTTTTGATTTCATTTACATCAATGTACATCTTAACTTCATCATGTTTTTCCTCCACCTTCTCAGTTGTTGTCATCAGACCACTTGCATCACTTTTTTTGAGCATATAATCAACGCGATCTTGCGGTAAGCCATAATCAATTGGAAGCCAGCATATTCCTAGCCTTTGCGCTGCTAAAAGTGCCACAATCAGCTGTGGAGTTCTTGGAAGTAGGATGCCAACAACATCACCTTTTTTAAACCCTTTTGTCGAAAGTGTGGTAGCCATCATTTGAATTTGTACTTCTAGTTCTTTATAAGAAATTTCTTTATCTCTAAACCAAATGGCTGTTTCATTCTCATATTTTTTTAAAGCTACTTTTAATAAATCAGCTGGAATATGAGATGCCAGCTCGCTTTTAAGTCCTTTTCCCATTTTAATTAATTCTAATTTATCTTTCGTATTCATTTGCATCATGTGCCTCCTCTTATGTAGTGCCGATGTCAAGAGTAAAACCTGACAAATGTACTTTTGTAATCATTTAGTTTGTATATCCACCGTTTAAGGGTACGGGGAAAGAGCCTTAGACTAACAGTTCTCGGGCTTGACCAGTCTCTTATACGTGGATTGGTTACCACAGGCCAACGGTCCGCTGCGAGTTCT
>JGI24700J35501_10930828_pt1 | contig 26139 bp, 30 predicted proteins | sample TergutTh196P1_FD_35501 | JGI IMG/M metagenome (IMG submission 35501)
GAAAACCGCAAACTCCTAACTGCCTGCAGTATAAGGAGTTAGCGGTTTTCTCTGAGCAACCTCCAAAAACCCCATCTGGGTTTTTGGAGGTTGCCATAATTGGAGTAAAAAATGAAATTTGACAAAGAGCGTATGCAGCCTTTGATACTGTCCGCAGTCGTCGTGTTGCTGGATCAGATCACCAAAATACATATCGCAAGCAATTGGCCGATCAACTCGTTTATTACCGATGTTTTTGACAACGATCTTCTTCATATTATCCATGTGCGAAACCCGGCTATTGCCTTTAGCTTGGGTTATACCCTGCCGCCGAATTTGCGGTTCTGGCTTTTTGTCGTTTTTCCCCTGCTTGTTTTGGTCTTTTTGCTGTGGTACTACTTCAGAACCGACGAGTTCAACAAGGCGCAACGCTGGGCTGTGGCGGCCATTGTCGGCGGCGGCGCCGGGAACTTGATCGACCGCATCTTCCGCCCGGACGGCGTTGTGGATTTTATAAGCGTAAGATTTTTCGGCATTTTGGGTTTTGAACGCTGGCCAACCTTCAATGTCGCCGACTCAAGCGTAGTTGTTGGGAGTATTCTTATGTTTGTCTCCATTTTGATAAGCCCCGGCGTGAGTAAGCCGGGGGATTCCGCCTTGCCGCCGCAGGATACCCCAGGTGAGTAAAAAGCTAAACACCGTTCTTTTTGTCGTGGCCGCTACTTTGTTTAACATTGTGCTGACGGCCGGCTGTTTTTTAGCCATGTTTTTGGCTTATGCAAACTTTATCGCGCCGCATTTGCCCCAGGAGGTTGCCGCTTGGGCTTTTCTTGTCATTTTTATCATCTCCGTTGCCGCTTCTTTTTTTGCGTACCGTGCTCTGCTGCAACGCTTTTTGAAAAGAGGCCAAGCGAAAAAAGCCCCGGCGGGCGGTCATCCGATTAAGTAATCACGGTCGCCCTCTGCAAGGGCTTTTAGAATGCGCCGTTTGACATCGCCGCTGCCGCCGGTAAAAACATCGATTTGTTTTCGCATAACGCGGCGGCCGGAGTTTATCCCGTAGGGGCAGGTGCAGGCCGTCTTCAGAATGCCAAGTTTGTCGGCGCAGGCGATAACTTGTTTTTCTTCCAATAGGCCAAGCGGCCGGATTAACGTTACGGGAAACTTGCGATATTTTATCGACATGGGCATCGCCTCCATGCGGCCTTTGGAGCACAGGTTCATGAAAAAAGTTTCTACAATGTCGTCCATGTGATGCCCCAGTGCGATTTTGTTAAAACCGTTTTCCACCGCGTAACGCAAAAGCTCCGTGCGTCTTTGCGTGGAACACCAGTAGCAGTTCATCTTGCGGCCTTCCTGCAACCTGCCGATAACCGGCACAAACAAATCCGTAAAGGGAATGCCCCAGTCCTCCAGCCGCTGGGCAAGCGTCGATTTTTTGCAACAGGCGCAAAAGTCGGTCGAGATGTGCAGGGAGGAAAGCTCGTAGGAAAACTTTAACGCAGGCCGTATCGCCGACAACGCCCAGGCCAGCACGCTTGAGTCTTTCCCCCCGGACACGGCGATAAGGATTCTGTCATTTGCGGAAAAAAGCGATTTTCCCATTACGGCCTTTATGGTGAGCGCCTTGACAATTTCATCTGCGCCGGCCTTGTTCAAAAACCTGCCGCTCATAATGCCCCCGCGCCGGCGTTGTCGCAAATGTCGCGTAACACAAGCCCCGCCAGAAACATCCCCGCCGATGCCGTTACCGGAACCGCGCTGCCGTTGACTGTTTTTTTCCCCGGCACAAAGGCCGCCTCTTCATAGGCCGGCAGGGATTCATCGCTGTAAACCACGGTGAAACTTTTGGAAAAACCCCTTTTCCGCAAGCCCTGCCGGACAGCCCTGGCAAGGGGGCAACCCTTGGTTTCCCAAATTGACGCAACTTTTATCCTTGACGGATCGGATTTCCTGGCCATGCCCATAGAGGAAAAAAACTTCAGCCCGCCATCCGCACCCGCGCCGGCGGCTTCGATCAGATCAAGTTTGCAGCTAATGCTGTCGATTGCGTCTATCACATAATCGCTTTTTTCTATGCCAAAAATATGCGCGTTATGCCGGTTGAACATTTCGTTCCATACGATAACATCGCATTGCGGGTTTATCTCCAAAAACCGTTTTTTCAAAACATCGGCCTTGGGCATCCCGACGGTAAGCGTGGTCGCTTGAATCTGCCGGTTAATATTGCTTTCGCAAACCGTATCGTGATCGACAATGGCGATCCTGCCTATGCCGCACCGGACAAGAGCCTCGGCGCACCAGCTTCCCACGCCGCCCGCTCCGAAGACAATCGCGCTGGAGCCGGCGAAGCGTTCCAGCGCATCCTCGCCTGTGATAAGAGCCAGCCGTTGAAAAATAGGGTTCACGCTCATGTCGAATAACGTTCCTCTTCGCTAAAAATACAGCCGCAATACTTTTGCATATAAAGCCCGGCAGCGCGCGCCTTGTTTTTGCCCTGCCGGGAAGATGCGCGAAAGTCGCGGTAAAAAAATTTGACGCGGTACTGCTCGGCCGCTTCTTCTGCCGCCTGCCGGATTGCTTCGTGGTTTTGGTGCTCGCTTGCAAGAAGGCTTGTGGAAAATGCGTCAAAGCCGTTTTCGGCGGCAAAGGCGGCGGTTTTTTCCATGCGCATTTTGTAGCATATTTTGCAGCGGCTGCCGGCGGGTGTGTTTTCCATGTCGGCAAACACCGCTCTTAAAAAATCCTTTAGCCCGTATCGGTCAGCTTTTTCCAGCCCCATGTTTTCCGCCCCGGCGGCCTCGGCAAGGGCGGAAAGCCGCTTCTCGTATTCCGTCAGAGGGTGAATGTTTGGGTTGTACCAAAAAAGCTCCGTCTGGCCGCCGCCCGGTATTCCCCCCAAACAGGCGAGGGTGCAAGCGGCGCAGCAAGAGTGAAGGAGCAGTTTCATAAAAACTTTTCGATTGCCTTTGCAAGCTGGTCGCCGCAGGAGGTCGAATTGGCTCCGCAACCTAGGCCTTTGAGCTTTTTGGCCGCCTCTGCCGCATCGCTTCCTTCCAAAAGGGCGGCGAGTGCTTTCAGGTTGCCGTCGCAACCGCCCTCAAAGGAAAGAGAGCTGATTTTTCCGTCATTTAACTCGAACCGTATTGCAGAAGCGCAGGTTCCGCTTGTTTTATATTCGTGCATATCATAAATATAACGAAGAAGGCGCAGTGCTTCAAGCCGGCAGCCGCGCCTGTAGGCGGGCGCGGATTTTTTTTCTTACTTCGTCTAAATCGTTGTCGTGCAACAGGGGAATGAGATCGTTGATTTCGGCCACCGGCAAGTCCCACCATTTGAACTTTAGCAAAAGCTCTGTCAATTCATCGTCGAATCTTTTGCGCACAAGTTTTGCGGGGTTCCCGGCGGCGATGCAGTAGGGCTGGATGTCGCTTCCCACGACGCTGTTTGCCCCGATTATCGCGCCGTCGCCGATTTTTACGCCGGGCAGTATCACGGCGTTTTGGCCTATCCACACATCGTTGCCGACAATTGTGTCGCCCTTGTGCGTCAGCTTGCCCGGCGGCGGAATCTCCTCGTTCCATTTTTCAAAGATGTAAAAGGGAAATGTCGAGGCGCAGTCCATTTTGTGGTTTGCCCCGTTCATGACAAACTCCACGCCGGCGGCTATTTGGCAGAACTTTCCGATTATCAGTTTGTCATCATAGAAATCGTAAAAGTGCGTTACCTGCTTTTCAAAGTCCGCGCCGGCAAAATACGTAAAATCCCCGACTATGATATTTTTATTTTTAACCGTTGGTTTTACATAGGTTACGGTTTTTATGTTGGGAACCGGGAAAGCATTATTCGGATCGGGCAGGGGTTTTTCCATAACTCTTAACTTCACTTTACACCGATTTTCGCGTCTCTGTCAAGCGGGCGGCGAAAAACTTTAACCCAGATGGGTTTTTTGGAAGTTGCCTTAATGGAAATCACACGGAGGGGGACGCAAAATGCGGCTGTAGAATGCGGTTTTGTTTAGCCTGTCCCAGCGGGCTGAAGGGGTTCCGTGCAAAGTGCCCCCGTTTCCTTACGCAAGGATAGGTATACCCTATGTCTAAAACATTGACCGCCCGTCTATGTTACAAGGTTCCGGCGTTTTTTTTCGATTTTTCCCCAAAAAGGATGGCCTGCGCGTCCATCGTGGGGCATATACCATTTTTTAAAACATCGCCGAAAAGAATGGGGACGGCATCGGCGAAAAAAAAGTACATGGTAATTTGCGATGACAATATTTACATTGTTCCAGACAAAGACGAATACAAAGATATATTGCTTGTATACGCCTTGGAAAAAAGTGCATATTTATGGTGGCAGGATTATGAAAAAAGAAACCCTCCCCCTCCAGAAAAAGCTTCAGCCAAGGCGATACGCTCATTAAAAAGTGTTTTTTCTAGAGACACCGGAGTTGAAGTGTTAAAAAAAATTGGGCTGTACAAAATAGCCCGAAAAATTTACAGGATGATGAAAGGTTGAAGTTCAAACCCGGCCGGCTGACAGCCTTGCAAGGCTTTCCTCGGTGTCTGCATCTTCCAGGGCTAGCGGGTTTTGCGCCTCCACGGGGATTACCGCGCCGGGGCTTGCGGCCTTTATGCCCCTGGGCGACTGCCCTTCTTCCAGCGAAAGCAGGGCTTCCCTGAAAGATGCGCAAAACAGGCAGGGGTTGCCAGGCCTGCCCCGGTGGCGCGGCTCGACAATGCAACCCTGCCGGGCGGCCGCCATGACAAGTTTTACCGTGGCTATGTCCAGCAGGGGCTGGTCGCAGGGGAAAAACAGGTAGTGCGCCGCCGCCGGGGCCGCCTCCACGCCAAGACGGACGCTTTCCCGGAGGCCTTTTTCGGGGTTGCGGTTTCTGATTACCGTAACGGCGGGCAGGCCTGCGGCAAGGGCGGCCACATTGTCATTGGCGGCAATGAAAAAAATCCCGCCGGGGAAATGTATTTGCGATACAAGTTCAAGGGTGTGCCTTGCCAGGGGTTTCCCGCGAAAGGGGGCCAGCAGTTTGTTCCCCTCGCCGAAACGTTTTGAAAACCCGGATGCCATAAGGATTGCCGCGATAGACGGCGGCATCGCCGGCGGCGTTTTTTCTATGCACATCACACACGCCCTTTTTTCAGTTGATCGCGCAAGGTGTTTCGCTCCCAAAAAACGCCGTTTGAATAGCCCTGAATGTTTATGTCGGCATCCGATAGCGTTATGCGTTTTTCGGCCAAACAGCAGTACGCCTCGTTCACTTCTATTCCGACATAATTTCTGCGTAGTTTTTTTGCGACTACAGATGTTGTGCCGGAGCCTAAAAAAGGGTCTAAAACAATTCCCTTTTCCGGGCAACTTGCCAGTATAAGTTTTGCGATTAGCTTTTCGGGCTTTTGCGTAGGGTGCGCTGTGTTTTCCGGCATTGACCAATACGGGATTGAAATGTCGTCCCAAAAATTGCCGGGGTGGGTCAATCTAAAGTTGCCGTCTTTTGTTTCCTCCCAATCTTTTGGCTTTCCACTTTCCCTGTAAGGGGCAAGTACCTTGCGTTTTTGTTTTACTGCCTCAACATCAAAATAATACTCCGTACTTTTTGTGCCAAACCAAATATCTTCGGCCGCATTTTTCCAATTCGATTTCGCCCCCCGGCCTTTTTCCCTCTGCCAGACAATCCTGTTTCTGACTATCGCATTTTCTCGCATAATTTGATACAGGCAAAAAGTGCTTTTCCAATCGCCGCAAATATACACGGAGCCGTTAGGTTTTAACGCCTTCATGATTTTTGGAAACCAGCTTCTCAAATATTGCAAATAGCCGTCATCGCCGGTTTTGGAAAACCTAAAACCGGCGAAATTTTTGTCCAAATTGTAAGGCGGGTCAAGCACCAAAAGATCGGCGAACTCGGCGGGCAATAAATCTAATGCGGAAAACAAATCGGCGCAAATAGTTTTGTTAAGGATTTGTTCGCAGGACATTTTTTCCGCACTCAGATACAAAAGCCTTTTTCGCAAGGCGGCATATTCGCCTTGCGAAACTGCGATGGTTTTATTCCTGGGGGATCGCTCTTTTTCCATAAACCGCCTTACTCGCATAAATCGCGGATGTTAAGCGCAAGGCAATTGGCGAACTCCCGCTTTGAGAGGGCTTGCTCGTCCAAGGCTTTGTCCGGCAAGCCTTGCGCGGAGCCGTTTAGAAGTTTTTCCCAGCTTTCAAGAAAATCGCCTGCAATTTTTTTGTTTAAGGGTAATTTTTGGCCGGCCAAAATTTTTTCGATGTTTTTGTCGCGTAACACTACGTCGGACTTCCACACAACCCTTATGTCGCTAAGAATGTTTTTTTCGGTTTTTATCGTAAAAACAAAGGCGCGGGTGTACTCTTCTTGGCAGGAAAACTTTCTGTAAGCGGAGTAGTCCCAGCTTTCCAGCGGCACTCTGATCCTTGTAAGCAGCTCTTGGCCGACAGACGGCGAGGAAAAAAAACGGCTTGCCAGTATCCAGCGGGAGGAGCCGGCTGTGCGCAGTTCAAACTGAGCATCAAGGGCGGTCAGTACGGAGGCCGTATCCCGGCGCTTGCTGTCGAAGCAGATGTTGCCGCCTATCGTGGCGAGGTTTCTAAGCTGCATTGTGCCGATGTTTTCAAGACAGCGGGTAAACACAGCCGGGACTGTTTTCCCAAGCCGGATAATCTGGTTGAGTTTTACCATTGAGCCAATCTCAAGATACCTTTCCGTTCTTGTTATGTGATGCAGATTCTTCAGCCTGCCAAGGCAGATAATGTTTTCGGGCAAGTCAAGCACGGGGTTTGCCCGCACGCCGGCTATGGCTGTTCCCCCTGCGTAGATTAACGCGCCGGGGTATTTTTCCCATGTTGAAAAGAACTCCCCCAAGGATGCCGGAAAAGAAATGCCGTCTTTCGCGCTTGCGTTATGTGTAACGGCCATAAAGCCTCCGCTGGCGGATTTCTGCGATTTTGTTTACCGCCTCTGTAAAGTCGTCCGCGCTTGCGCACCTGCACATTACCCCGCCGAAACCGCGCTCGATTTCTTCCCGGAACAGACGGTCGGACGGCTGGCCGAATTGTTTGAAAAGGCTTTCGATGTACAGTATTTTTCCTGCGCGGCAAAAATTGCAGGCCGCGTTATTCGTAAGCTCAAGCCCGGTTGCAATGTCCTGATACTCCAGCGTTTGGGAAAAGCCTTCGATTGTGATTATCTCGCTGGCCTCGGCCCTGAATGCCGGGATAAGGCAGGCGAGGCTTACATAGCCGTTAAAAATAACCGAGCAAGCTCCGCACTTCCCGCAAAGGCAGCCTTCCTTTGCACCTAACAGGGAAAACTTTTCTCTAAGAATGTCAACGAGCCTGACATTCGCGCTAGCCCTTACTGTTACATCTTCGCCGTTAAGGATAAATTTAATCGTCATGTTTTGCCTTTGTTTTTTTGCGATTCCAGTATTTCTTCTTTCTTCAAGGGGATGGAGAAAAAATGACAGTCCATCGCTTGGGAGACAGCCCCGATGTATGCGGCGGGGATGCAGGTAAAGGGAAGCTCGCCTATGCTTTTCGGTTTTTCAGATGCGGTATCCAGAAAGCGAATGTTAAGGCCGCCAATGGCATGGGCGATTTTGTAGTTGTCGTATTGGTCAAGATCGATCACCCCTTGCACATAACGCAGGTATTCCCACGCCGCCCAGCCTGCCGCCTGCATCGCGCCTGTTTTGGCGCTTTTTCTCGCTTCATCTACGGAAAGGATTTTTCCCCCGTCTATGCAAAGCCAGATTCCCCGGACTTTCGGGGTGTATTCAACGGCATCCATTTCGATTTCCACGACGGCAACAGCCGCGCCGCCGTTTTCGCCCGGCAAGCCACTCTGGAAACCTGCTGCCATGCCTATCCCCCTAAGCCCCTCCCCATCCCTGCCCCACTCGAAAATGTCGCTGTTTGCAGCAGCACCGGCGCGGCTTTTTCGCAAAAGTTCGTAAGAAGCCCATTTTCTGCCGTAGTCGCTCATCGAAAGGGCTGTTTCGATGAGGCCTGTGTTGGGCTTGGTTTTAAGGTGTTGCACCCGCCACTGCACCGGGTCGGTTTTTGTTTTGCCTGCAATGATGCCGGCCTGGCACTCCGAGGCGAAAAGCCCTTGCGAAAGGCCGAAGCCGCAAAAAGGCCCGCCGGGGGGCGTGTTAGTTGAAACCGCCCGGCAGTCCAGTTTTATGTTTTCAATGTTGTAACAGCCAAGGCTTCCGATGCATATTTGTTCGATAATTTCATCGGTAAAAATTCCGTAAGCGCCCAGGTTGACGTACACGCTTATTTCGGCGGCAGTGCAAAGGCCTTTTTCATCGACTGCGCTTTTGATTTTGATTTTGCTTTCGCACCTTTTGGGGCTAAAGAGAAAATCTTCTTCACGGGATAAAATCAGGCGCACCGGCTTTTTGGAAACGAAGCTGGCAAGGGCGCAGTGGCAGGCGACAAGGGAGGGATACCAGAGTTTGCCGTCCGAGTGTTCGCCCAGGATTGTCGGCGCAAGCTCCAATGCATCTTGCGAAATGCCGAGTGTTTGCGCGACTGCGAGTTTCACATGATCGGGTTTTTGCGTGGATGTCCGCACGAGCAATGCGCCCTGCGCCCCGTACATCGAGACGGCCCCGGCGGGTTCGGTGTACCAGTGATCCTGTATGCCGGTGTCGTATTCGTTTTCGATTATCTGTGCCGCGCTCTCGAAGGCCGCCGCCGTATCGCCGCTTTGCAAGGTGCGTTTCGCAATGACACGCGCGTCATCGCCGCCGGCTGTTGTGTATGCGAAAAACGGCTCTGTTTCTTCGGCCACGACTTTTACTTGGGAAAAAATCTCGTGGAGTTTCAGTTTGTCCGCCCCGAACAACAGGGCTACCGGCTCGCCCTTGTAGGAAAGCCGCGCATCGGCAAAGATCGGCATGGGGCTTCCCGCAAGGCGGTTTTCGCCGGGGATGTCCTTGGCGCTTATTATCGCATAACCTTCCGGCAGCCGGGGGCTGTCTATTGAGACAAGCACGCCCTTGGCCACAGGCGATCGGATTGTCAGCGCGTAGAGCATATCGCGGACATAAATGTCCTGGACAAAGATGTCCTGCACATAACAGTCGCCGTGCAACCCCGGTGGGGAAATGTCCTGCAAGCCTATTTTCCCCTATTTTGCATATTCCGCCGCGATTGATTTTACGCCTTCGACTACCCGCGAGACTTGCCCCTCGGTCATTCCCGGCCAGATTGGCAGGGATATTTCGCTTTTGTAGGCCGCCATTGTTTGCGGAAAGTCGTCCTCGTTCAGGTTGTAGCGGTTTTTGTAAAAGGGCATGACGTGTAACGGAATGTAATGCACGGAGCTGGCTATGCCCTTTTCCTTTAATTTGTCGATAAAATCGTCGCGCGAAATTTTCAGCGCGGAAAGGTTCAGCCGCAGGGGGTACAGGTGCCGGGCATCGCCTGCGCCGGTCGGCGGCAGGGCAAAATGCTCGCTGTTGGAAAACAAGTCATCGTACACGGCGGCGATTGCAACGCGCATCTCCAAAAGATCGAGTGCCCTGGCAAGTTGCGCCCGGCCTAAGGCGGCCAAAATGTCCGGCAGGTTGTACTTGAAGCCGGCTTCCAAAACTTCGTAGTACCACGAGGCCTTTAAATCGGTGTAGCGCGTCCACACGCTGCGGTCTATCCCGTGGGATCGCATAACGGACATTCTTTTCGCAAGTGCCTCGTCCTTAACCGCAATCATGCCGCCTTCGCCCGTTGTTATTGTTTTGTTAGCGTAGAACGAAAACACCCCGACATCGCCTATTGTCCCGGCGTGTCTTCCGTCTTCCATTACGGAGGGGAAGGAATGGGCGGCATCTTCGATAACCTTCATACCGTGTTTCCCGGCTATTCGCATAACGGAGTCCATGTCGCAGGGCAGGCCGTTGTAATGGACGGGCATGATCGCCTTGGCCGCCCCCTTGTTTTTCGTGTTTTCGATTGCGTGTTCCAAAGCGGCCGGGTCTATGTGAAACGCGCCGGGCTTTACATCGACAAAGACCGGGTCGGCATCCAAGTATCGTATAACTTCCGCCGTGGCTGTGAATGTGAGCGACGGCAGAAAAACTAGGTCGCCGGGTTTTATTCCGCAGGCTTCGGCGGCAAGGTGCAGGCCGCTTGTGGCGGAGTTTACGGCAAGGCATTGCAGGCCGGTGCTTGCCGGGCCTTTTATAAAGTTGGCGAACTCTTTCTCAAAGGCAAGTGCCTGAGCGCCGGTTGTCAGCCAGCCGGACCGCAGAACTTCTAACACTGCTTCTTCTTCTTCTCTTCCTATAAATGGGCGGGCGTAGGGGACGGGGGCATCAGACATAGTTTAACTCCTTTGCAAATTCCATGCTCGGTATCGCTTCTTTCAATAAATTACGCAAAAGTCTGCTGTCCCGGTAGGCTTCGGGGCGCAATGGGTCAAAGCGGCAGATCGGGCGAAGCTCGTCTACCAAGGCGGCTATGTCCAGGGGGAGGGGGTTCTTTCTGTCAACGATTAGTATGCGGCTGTAGTCGGTCGCGCTTACTTCCTCGTCTTCCGCCCAAAGGCACTCGTCCAGCCGCTCGCCGGCTCGCAGGCCTATGTACTCGATTTTTATTTCGGCCTCCGGCTCAAAGCCGTAAAAGCGGATCATCTGCTCGGCTAAATCCCTTATGCGTACCGGCTCGCCCATGTCCAAAAGGTAAAGCCCGGCGTTTTCGCCCACGCCGCCGGCTTGCAAAACGAGCGAGCAGGCTTCGGGGATTGTCATGAACCAGCGGCGGGCGTCGGGGTGGGTTACGGTTACAGGTCCTCCTTTTTCGATCTGCTGTTGGAAGAGGGGGACGATTGATCCGCGCGATCCCAATACGTTGCCGAAGCGCACTACCATAAAGTTTGTCCCCCGGCCGGAGGCTTCCTGCAAGGCGGCGGCTTGGAGCACCATCTGCTCGCAGATATATTTTGACGCGCCGTAAACGGATGTTGGGCTGACGGCTTTGTCGGTCGTTATGTGAACAAAGCGTTTTACGCCGGCGCGTTGGCAGGCGCGGATTAGGTTTTCCGTGCCTAGGACGTTGTTGTCGATTGCGGCGACCGGGTTTTCTTCCAACATTGGGACGTGTTTGTAGGCGGCGGCGTGGAAGACGACATCGGCTTTCAACTGGCCGATTATGTAATCGACATAATCGGAATCTTTCAGGTCGCCGATTACCGGCACGAGGGCGGCTTTTTCGCCCACGCCTTCTTCTTGCAGGATGCGAAGTTCTCTATCTATCTGATAGATTGAGTTTTCCCCGTGTCCGAAGAGGTAAAGGCGGGACGCGCCGCCGCAAAGGAGTTGTCTGCAAAGCTCGCTGCCTATGGAGCCGCCTGCGCCGGTTATGAGCACGCGCTTGTCGCGCAGATAGGCGAGGCTTTCTTTTAGTTTGATGGCGACCGGTGTTCTGCCCAAGAGGTCTTGGGGGTTGATGGATCGGGTCTGGATGAGGTTGCCTTCGCCTTCCAGTATTTGGAAGATGCCGGGGAGGATGCGTATCTGCTGAAAGCCTGCTTTTTTAAGCACGGTGTAGATTTCTTTTAGGTCTTCGCGGCTGGCGGCGGGCATGGCGATGATAGCTTCGTCGGCCGGGTTCATTCGCAAGAGCCGGGCGACGTCGCGTATTGGCCCCAAGACTGGAACGCCGACGAATTTTTTGCCGATTTTTTCCCTGTCGTCGTCTAAAAATGCCACGACTTCGCCAAAGATGGCCTTTGCCGCTATTTCGCTGGCAAGGCTGCACCCGGCAAAGCCCGCCCCTATTATGTACAGCCGCTTCGATTTTACCCCGTTCATTTCCCCTCCCCTACTCATAATCAATCCCCTTGCCGGCAGGCTAAGGCCCGGCCTGCCGCGTTTTTTCCAAAGACCCGATTACCTCGAATGCCAGATCGACGGTGAAGGAGTCTTCGTAAAGGTCGAGTTTTATTTTCGCCCTTCCTTTTCTTTTATCGACCTTTATTATCTTTCCTTCAAGCCCTAAAAGAGGGCCTTCTACTACGACTATGCGGGAATTTTCGTTGAAGTACACTTTCGATCTGCCTGCCACTGGCCCCGCTCTTTTGATAAAGTGAAGGACTAGTTCCAAATCCCGGTTGGCTAGCGGTGATATTTCCTGATTCGACCTTAAAAAGCGGAAAAACCCGTCGGTGCGTCTGAAGGCCCACTGGTGCTCGATGATTTCCCGGTCGGAGTCGGCTTCTACAAAGACGTAGCCGGGGAATATGGCCGCCATTTCCTGCTTCAACACGCCTTTTCTTCTTATATCTAGGCGTCGTTGGGGGAAATATACGGGCAGTCCCAAATGCGGGTTCTGGGCTTTTAAGAGCCGTATGAACTTGGTCTCGCTGCGTGTCTTTACCTGCAAGGCGTAGTATCTCATCTCTATTCATTCTATCGGAAAACGGGGAAAGCGTCAAATGTGTCAGGGGCGGGCGAGGCGCAAGCCCAGAAAGTCGTTCCGGTCTAGCGGGCTGCCGCCGTTACGGCAAGCCGACCGGGCAGCCTGCGTCTTGTAGGCTGGGGCTTGTTTATATCTTTAAGCAGGCTGAATCTATTTTATGCTGCTAAGAGGCACGAAGCTGGAAGGGTCTTTTTCATAGTCTTTCAGCCGTTCCTCTGCCATTGCGACTTCTTCCGGGCTGGCCGGCTCTATAACGGGTTTCCAGTAGTCGTCTGCAATGTAGGCCAACAAAGGCTTTAACGCCGGAAGGCTCTGTTCCGGCATGGCATCTATAATGCTGTGTATTTCTTTTCTCAAAACCGCCGCTGTCATCTTTTCTTCCCCTTGTTCTTTTTTTTGTATGCCTGCCCTCGCGGGTCAAGGTGCGTTACTAAAATATGCTCTTCCCCATACCGGAATATGGCACGGTAACTGCCTATCGTCAATCTGAAAGTTCCGGGCTGCCCCGCAAGGGGTTTTATATTGCCTTTGGGAGGTTCTTCTTCAAGCCTTTGCAAAGCAGCTTTGACGTGCCCTTTATCCGGTTCATTCATGCGCTCAAGGTATTTTCTTGGGATGGGGTGTAATATTGCTTCCATAAACTTGTCGCCTTTTGAATTTGAGTGTATTGCAAGCTAAAGCGAGTGTCAATATGCTTTAAGGCAACCTGCCGTCTAATCTTTCTAGGGGCGGGCGAGGCGCAAGCCCAGAAAGTCGTTCCGGTCTAGCGGGCTGCCGCCGTTACGGCAAGCCGACCGGGCGTTCCGCGCCGAAATGAAGGCGCTACCTCCGCGGCCTACGCGGATAGACCCCGAAGACCTGCCCGTGGGATCGGTCTGCGACCGGCTGGGGTAATTCCCGAACCAGTCCCACACCCACTCCCACACGTTCCCGTGCACGTCGCAAAGCCCCCATGCGTTGGACTGCTTGCGCCCGACCTCATGCGTCATCTTCCCTGAGTTAAAACCAAGCCAGCCAGCGCCATCAACCGAGGCCTCGTCTTCCCAGTCGTCTGCCCCATTGCAGAACGCACTCGTCGTCCCCGCCCGGGCGGCATACTCCCACTGCGCCTCGGTCGGCAATCTCCAGCCGGCGGAGTCTTCAACTATTTCCACCGCGTCCCATGCCGCACTACTGTCTGTCGGAACCTCGCCCCAATCGCCGGGGTTTGCGCTGCCGCCTATATTGTACGCCGGGGTAAGCCCGTCTATTGCGCTTAGGCGGTTGGCAAAGACAAGCGCGTCGTGCCAGCTTATGTTTTCCACCGGCCGCCGCCCCTGCGCCTCCCCGGCGGCGGGATTGTCTGAAAAACCGCTGGGGTTGCTGCCCATTACCGCCTGCCACTGTTCCTGCGTTACGGGGTAAACGCCTATCCAAAAGCCGCTGTAAATCGCCACCTGCCGCTGGGGGCCTTCTTTTGCCCACCTGCCTTTTTCATCCGGCGGGCTGCCCATCGTGAATGTCCCGGCGGGTATCCATGCGGTTTTTATGCCTGCGGGCGAGACGGCTGTTTCCCCGGCTTTTTGATTGTCGCTCATGGATTCATTCTAGCGGAAAACGGGGAAAGCGTCAAATGTTTCTAAGGCCGCACAAGCCGGAAGCCCAAGAAGTGGTAAGGGACGAACGGGGAAAAGATGCCACGAGCCGCCGAGCGGGCGTGGTTCGCGTGAAGATACCAGCCACCGCCGCGAAAGACGCGGTTAGACCCCGAAGACGCGCCAGTAGGGTCGGTCTCCGCTTCGTCCGGGTAATCGCCGTGCCAGTCCCACACCCAATCCGACACGTTTCCGTGAATGTCGTAAAGACCCCATGCGTTAGGCTGTTTCAAGCCAACCTCATGCGTTATCTTCCCGGAGTTAAACTTAAACCAGCCTATGCCCTCAATCGAGGCTACGTTCTTCCAGTTCGTCGCTCCGTTGCTAAAGGCTGTCATTGTCCCGGCACGGGCCGCGTATTCCCACTGCGCCTCGGTCGGCAACCGCCACCCGGCGGAACCTTCTTCTATTTCCACGGCATCCCAAGCGGCGTTGTGGACTCTTGTCGGAACTTTTCTCCAATAACCGGGGCTTGTTTTCCCTTTTATGCTGTACGCCGGGCTTAACCCTTCCAGTATGCTCAAGCGGTTGGCAAAGACAAGTGCGTCATACCAGCTTACATTTTCCACAGGCCGCCGCCCCTGTGTTTCCCCGGCGGCTGGGTTCGCGCTAAAATTGCTGGGGTTGCGTCCCATTACCGCCTGCCATTGTTCTTGCGTTACGGGATAAACGCCTATCCAAAAGCCGCTGGAAATTGTTACCTGCCGCTGGGGGCCTTCATTGTCTTCCCTGCCTTTTTCCTCCGGCGGGCTGCCCATCGCGAATGTCCCTGCGGGTATCCACACGGTTTTTATGCCTGCGGGCGAGACGGCTGTTTCCCCGGCTTTTTGATTGTCGCTCATGGATTCATTCTAGCGGGAAATGGCCTTGGGGTAAAGCGTCAAGCTAGGGGCGGGCGAGGCGCAAGCCCAGGTAGAAGTACCGGCCGAACGGGTTGTCGTAGAGACGGTACGCCGAGCGAGCAACCTGCGCGGTATTCGACCAGCTGCCGCCGCGAAACACGCGGTGAGACCCCGAAGGCGGGCCTTTAGGGTTGGTCTGTTCTTGTTTCGGGCTCGGGTACTTGGCGTACCAGTCCCACACCCACTCATTCACGTTCCCGTGTATGTCATGCAGGCCCCATGCGTTGGGCTGCCTGCTCCCGACTTCTCTAGTCATGTGCGTATTCATGCTGTTGAAACTAAACCAGCCTATATCCTCAATCGAGGCTTTGTCTTCCCAGTCGGTCGCCCCGTTGCTAAAGGCTGCCAGCGTACCCGCCCGGGCGGCGTACTCCCACTGCGCCTCGGTCGGCAGCCGCCAGCCGGCGGAACCTTTCACTATCTTCACGTTATCCCATTTTTCGTTATTCTTCGCCGGCGCGGGACCCCAGCTATCGGGGTTCGTATTGCCTTTTATGCTGTACGCGGGGCTTAGGCTTTCCTTTATGCTTAACCGGTTCGCAAACACAAGCGCGTCATACCAGCTTACACTCTCCACCGGCCGCCATTCCTTAGGTTCCCATGCGGCGGGGTTGCTATTGTGCATACGAAAATAGCTAAATAAGCTGCCTTTGAAGTCGCTGGGGTTGCTGCCCATTACCCGCGCCCACTCATCCTGCGTTACGGGGTACACGCCCATCCAAAAGCCCCTCGAAATTGTTACCTGCCGCTGGTGGCCTTCAATGCCGTTTCTGCCTTTTTCGCCCGCGGGGCTGCCCATCGTGAATGTCCCGGCGGGTATCCACGCGGTTTTTATGCCTGCGGGCGAGACGGCTGTTTCCCCGGCCTTTAGATTGTCGCTCATGGGTTCATTCTAGCGGGAAAAGGCCTTGGGGTAAAGCGGGCGGCTCTTTGTTTGGGGTGTTACGGCACATCGCCATTATCCATAGCGATTTTTTTGTTTGCGGTCGCAGATTGTGATCGCAAATTGTTCTATTCATCCTGTTTCGTCATTTCAATAATTTCCTTCCCTGCACTTCTGCCAGAATGGTCATCTGCTGAATGGCGATTTTATTCAACCGCAGCAGCCTTTCATGCTGGGGTATGCCGTCGTGAATTAACACAGCGTTGATGTTTTCCATGTTGGACAGGCATATCAATTCGTTAATTTCGGCATAATCGCGGATATTGCCTTTTTGTTTGGGGTTTTTAGTGCGCCATTCTTTGGCGGTCATGCCGAAAAGAGCGACATTCAAAACATCGGCTTCATCGGCGTATATTATCGCGGCTTGTTTCGGTGTAAGCTCTTTGGGAACTAGGTTTTGTTTGACGGCATCCGTATGGATATGGTAGTTTATTTTTGCAAGTTCCCGCTTGGCAGACCAGCCCAATAGTTTTTGCTCGGCTTCTTTGAGGCGCTGGTATTCATAAATGAAATACAATTTAAACTCTACGGAAACCCAAGTGGCAAATTCAAAGGCTATATCTTTGTGTGCAAATGTTCCTTGACTATAGCGTCCCCGGCTTGTTGTTATGCCTATTGCCCCTGTTTTTTCTATCCACTGTTCCGGCGACAGGGTAAATGCGTTGTATCCGGCTTCATTTCTAAAGGAGTCGAATTCGACCCCTTTAAAATCGGGGTTGTTTAAGCTTTCCCAAAGTCCTAAAAAAGCGATTGTTTCTTTGCTTCTAAGCCAGTTTTTTACTACGTCTTTCGGGGCGTTTGGATTTTTGTATTGGGCAATATCTGTAAGCGACATATAATCGTTTTGGTTGATTCGGCTGTACCTTACTTCTATGCCTTTAACAATTATTTTGTCTTTTGTTTCTTTTGCCATTTTCCGCTCCTTTTTATGCCTGCGGGCGACACCGCTGTTTCCCCGGCTTGCAGATCGCTGTTCATTGTAATGCTCGCTCCCTTAATGTCAAAATTTTTGATTTATCCCCGCGCGTTTTAAGATGCCGTTGGCAGTATGCCTGGATTTTATTTTGCTGTCTACGGTAATGGGTTTATTTGTTATCGGGCTGTACCAAGGATCATGATCGCCTTTACCGCGCTTTACAAATACACAGCCGTTATCCGACAGCAGCTTGCGTACCTTCTTTTCGTACTCAGCCATTTAAAGACAGCTTCTCTTTGCGCAGCATGGCAAAATCAAGAAAAATATCGCCGGATATGCAATTTTCAAAAGCGAGCAACTCCGGAATGGCAAGGCGCACGCGGTCTAACAGCAAATCAACAGACTCATGCTCCAGAATAAGACCGTACACGTCGCTGCTTGTGGCTATCCAAACTTCCGCCTCATCGTCCCAGATTAATGTTACCCTATACACATTGTCCATAAATTACCCCATACCCCGATTATAACCGCCGCCCCCGCGCAAATCAACCCTTTGGGGGGCTTCTCGGCGGCTCTTTGTTTGGGAAGAGAGAAGGGTAAAACACGGAGAGAGGCAATCGTAACAGGGCCCCGGCGCTAAGGCCGCACAAGCCGGAAGCCCAGAGCGTTGTCACGGTCGAACGGGTTGTCGTAGATGCGAGCCGCCGAGCGGGCGAGCAGCGCCGAAACTAACCAGCCCCCGCCGCGATTGACGCGGTGAGACCCCGAAGACGCGCCTGCCGGGTCGGCCTGCGCTTGGGCCGGGTAATCGTCGTGCCTGTCCCAGCACCACTCCCACACGTTCCCGTGAATGTCGTAAAGACCCCATGCGTTAGGCTGTTTCAAGCCAACCTCATGCGTCATCTTCCCGGAGTTAAACTTAAACCAGCCTATGCCCTCGACTGAGGCTTCGTTCTTCCAATCGGACGCTCCGTTGCTAAAGGCTGTTGTCGCCCCGGCACGGGCCGCGTACTCCCACTGCGCCTCGGTCGGCAGCCTCCACCCAGTTGAACCTTCTTCGATTTCCACCGCATCCCAAGCGCTGTGATAATCGTCTTCGTCGCCGTATTCGTCGTCGTATTCGTCTACTTCTGGCGCATCGCCCCAATCATCGGGGTTTGTTTTCCCTTCTATGCTGTACGCCGGGCTTAACCCTTCCAGAATGCTCAAGCGGTTGGCAAACACAAGCGCGTCATACCAGCTTACATTATCCACCGGCCGCCTTCCCTGCGTTTCCCCGGCGGCGGGGCTGTCTGAAAAATAGCTGGGGTTGCTTCCCGTTACGCGCTCCCACTCTTCCTGCGTTACGGGGTACACGCCCATCCAAAAGCCGCTCGAAATCGTTACCTGCCTCTGCGGGCATTCATCGTCGCCCCTGCCGATTTCATTAGCGCGACTGCCCCAAAAATCGCTCGAAAAAATCGTTGCCTTCCACTGCGGGCATTCATCGTCGCCCCTGCCGATTTCATTATCGGGACTGCCCATTGTGAATGTACCGGCGGGTATCCACGCGGTTTTTATGCCTGTGGGCGACGTCGTTGTTTCGCCGGCTTTTAGATTGTCGCTCATGGATTCATTCTAGCGAAAAACGGCCTTGGGGTAAAGCGGGCGGTTGCCCTGTTTGGGGGCTTGCGGGAAATGCCGGCGGGCGGATGCCTTGTTTGGGGAGAGAGAAGAGTAAGCCACGGGAGGGGGCTCCCTCTCTTTTATTGGTTTTCTGTGTTGAAACCTATCTGTTTGGTTTGTTTGGGCTGTTCGATAAGGTTGTTTAAGGCTTGAAGTATTTGCCTTATGGTTTCGTCATATTCGGAGAATTTATAGTCGGTGTTTTCTATGTGCAGCATTAAGAGTTTGTGAAGTTCCTCTATCCGTGCGTCATTGGGTGTCTGCATTAAGGCGTATTTTTTTAGCTTGTCAAAAACCCTTATTATTTGTATGCTCATATTGATTGCATTGGCTGAATTAAGGACATTTGAAAGCATAAGTACGCCGTGTTCTGTAAAGACATTTGGGAGGTAGCGCACTTTAGAGAGGCTTTTATTTGCGGTCACAAATTGTGACCGCAAATCGTCCCATTCTTCCTGTTCCAATTGAAACATAAAATCGGCTGGAAAACGCTCAATATTGCGTTTTACTGCCTGATTCATGACTTTAAGCTCGACTTCATACAATTCTGCCAAATCTCGGTCGAGCATGACTTTTTGCCCGCGAATTTCATAGATTAGGTTCTGAATTGGGGGTGAATTTTCTTTTATTGTCTTTTCCATTGTTCGCACCTTTTTATACCCAGTCAACCTGCCGCTGGGAGTCTTCTCTGTCTCCTACGAAAGATTGTGTTTGTCATCGGGCAAAAACGCTTTTCGGCATTTCATTCGTACATTCTAGCGGAAAACGGCCTGGGGGTAAAGCGGACGGTTGCCGGGTTGGGATGCGCCGGGGAATCCATCAGCGAAGGGCGGACAAGGCGCAAGCCAAGGGTGGCGAACCGGTTGAACGGGTGGCTTTCTACACGAAGCGCGGAGCGGGCGTACTGTGCGGAAAAGAGCCAGCTTCCGCCCCGGCTCATGCGGAGAGACCTCGAAGGCTCCGTCTGCGCTTGGCTAGAACTAGCTCCCGGTCTGTCCCACATCCACACCCACACGTTGCCGTGTATGTCGTGCAGTCCCCAGGGGTTGGGCTGTTTCAACCCTACCTCGTGGGTCATGCCTCCAGAGTTAAAGTAAAACCAGCCTATATTATTCATCGAGGTCTCGTCTTCCCAGCCGCTCGCCCCGTTGTTGAAAGCCGTAGTTGTTCCTGCCCGGGCGGCGTATTCCCATTGCGCCTCGGTGGGCAGTCGCCACCCGGCGGAGCCGTCAACCACTTCCACGGCATCCCAATCGCTGTCGTTATCGGCTTCAGGCACTTCGCCCCAATGGTCGGGGTTTGTTTTCCCTTTTATACGGTACGCCGGGCTTAACCGTTCCAGAATGCTCAAGCGGTTGGCAAACACAAGCGCGTCATACCAGCTTATGTTATCCACCGGCCGCCGCCCCTGCCTTTCCCCCTCTGCGGGGCTGTTTGAAAAATCGCTGGGGTTGTTCCCCATTATGCTAGTCCACTCTTCTTGCGTTACGGGGTACACGCCCATCCAGAAGCCGCTGAGAATGCTTACCTGCCGTTGGGCTTCTTGGCTGTCCCACCTGCCTTTTTCCTCCGGCGGGCTGCCCATCGTGAAGGTCCCGGGGGGTATCCACGCGGTTTTTATGCCTGCGGGCGACACCGTTGTTTGCCCGGCTTGTAGATCGCTGCTCATGGATTCATTCTAGCGGAAAACGGCCTTTGGTTAAAGCGGGCGGTTCTTTGTTTGGGGGAGGGAGGAGAGCAAGCCACGGGAGTAGGCAAACGGGGCTTGGGGCTGTCAAACTAAGGAAACGCTGATTAAATTCCATTGAGGATGCGGATTAAAATCCGAATCAGCGTTCTTACCCGCATTTTGCGCAGGTGGAATGAGCAAATGCATCGGACTTTAGTCCGAAGGAAGCACTGATTAGCTTCGAGTTAATCAGTGTTTCCCTAAAGCCGCGCCGTCTACTCCAACTCCCAGCCTTGGCCGTCGGCGGTTCGGACAAAAGTAACCGGCGCTGTCGCGCCGGCAAGGCCGGTAACAATGTCCCCGCCCCTAGGCTCGAATGCAGTCTCATCAACATTCGAGGGGGTTCCCATAAAGGTAACCCTAGCCAGCGGGTTGCCCGTAGACGCTTCCAGCTCAACGGTAATGTTGTAATCAAAGGTGCCGGGTATGGTAATCCTGGCCAGCGGGTTGCCCGTAAACGCCTGAGGCCCAATGGTCTGAACGCTTTCGGGTATGATAACTTCGGTCAGGCTGTTGTTCCCAAACGCCATCTGCCCAATGTTCTGAACGCCGTAGGGTATCGTAACTTCGGTCAGGCTGTTTTCCACAAACGCACCCGTCCCAATACTCTGAACGCTGCCGGGTATGATAACTTCGGTCAGGCTGTTTTCCGCAAACGCCAACGCCCCAATGGTCTGAACGCCGTAGGGTATGACAACTTCGGTCAGGCTGTTGTTCCCAAACGCATCCGCCCCAATGATCTGAACGCTGCCGGGTATAGTAACTTCGGTCAGGCTGTTGAACGCAAACGCACTCCACCCAATACTCTGAACGCTGGAGGGTATGGTAACTTCGGTCAGGCTGTTGTTCGCAAACGCACCGTCCCCAATGGTATGAACGCTACTAGGTATGGTAACTTCGGTCAGGCTGTTGTCCGCAAACGCATAACTCCCAATGGTATGAACGCTACTAGGTATGGTAACTTCGGTCAGGCTGTTGCGCCAAAACACACCCTCCCCAATGGTCTGAACGCCGTAGGGTATGGTAACTTCGGTCAGGCTGTTGTCCGAAAACGCATAACTCCCAATGCTCTGAACGCCGTAGGGTATGGTAACTTCGGTCAGGCTGTTGTCCGAAAACGCAGTGCTCCCAATGCTCTGAACGCTGCCGGGTATGGTAACTTCGGTCAGGTTGTTGTCCGCAAACGCATGATTCCCAATGCTCTGAACGCCCTCGGTTATGGTAACTTCGGTCAGGTTGTTGAGCGAAAACGCCTGCGACCCAATGCTCTGAACGCTGCCGGGTATGGTAACTTCGGTCAGGTTGTTGCGCCAAAACGCCATACTCCCAATGCTCTGAACGCCGTCGGGTATGGTAACTTCGGTCAGGTTGTTGATCGCAAACGCGTTGTTCCCAATGCTCTGAACGCCGTCGGGTATGGTAACTTCGGTCAGGCTGTTGCTCGCAAACGCCCACGTCCCAATGGTCTGAACGCTGGAGGGTATGGTAACTTCGGTCAGGTTGTTGTGCCCAAACGCGCTGTTCCCAATGCTCTGAACGCCCTCGGGTATAATCACGCTGGCCAGCGGACCCCTATTGCCTATATTCCAGTTTCCCGGCCAAAACGCATTATTTCCAATGCCTGTAATCGGCACGCCGTTTATTGCAGGCGGGATGTTAAGCTCGGTTAGCTCCGCTTCTTCCCCCTCCGGGCTAAGGCCTGTAATGACAGCCCCCGCGTTGTGCTGTACCCCGCCAAGGGTTAGGGGGGCAGGGTTTGTTGTAAAATACGCTTCCGGCGTAAGTTCGATTGGCCCGGCTTCTACCCCCTCCGGGCTAAGGCCTGTAATGACAGGCCCCGGGGTGTGCTGTACCTCGCCAAGAGTTAGGGGGGCAGGGTTCGTTGTAAAATACGCCTCCAGCGGCGGTTCGGCGGAATGCCGGTTGCAGGCAATAACGGACAGCCCGGCAAGGGCGGCGGCGGCCAAAAGGCCGATGTTTTTCTTATTTTTCATTTTTCTCTTCTTCGATCAATCAATCGATCAATCAATGTTTGTTTCGCCCCCGCCATACGGCGGGGTTATAAAAAAGGCGGGGCTAAGCCGCCGTTTTTTAGAGTAATTTATTTCCGGCCTTGGGGCGACAGCCCGGCGGCCTGCTTTTGGGAAAATCGCCCTCTCGGTGCGCGGTCTTAAGGCCGCACAAGCCGCAAGCCAATATTGCGGCTCCGGAGAAACGGGAAGACGCAGTCCCGAAACGCCGAGCGGGCCATCTGCGCCGTATTTAACCAGCTAGCGCCGCGATCCACGCGGCCACCATACCCCGTAGACCCGCCTGCGGGGTCGGTCTGGGCTTCTGCCGGGTACGCCTCGTGCCAGTCCCACATCCACTCCCCAACGTTCCCGTGCATATCGTAAAGTCCCCACGCATTGGGCTGTTTGCGCCCGACTTCGTGCGTCTTCTTCCCAGAGTTAAATTTAAGCCAAGCAATCTTGTCTATCGCTTCCTCGTCTTTTTCCCAGTCCTGCGATCCGTCGCTGAACGCCGCCGCAGTCCCGGCCCGGGCAGCGTACTCCCACTGAGCCTCGGTCGGCAGCCGCCACCCGTCAGAACCTTCTATTATTTCCACTGCATCCCATGCCGTGTTTTTGTTTGCCGGAACTTCTCCCCAATCATCGGGGCTTGCGCTTCCGCCTATCCTGTACGCCGGGCTTACCCCTTCCTTTACGCTCAGCCGGTTGGCAAACGCAAGCGCATAATACCAGCTTACCGCTTCCACTGGCCGCCCGCCCTGCGTCTCCCCGGCGGCGGGCTTCGCGCTAAAATGGCTGGGGTTGCTTCCCATAACTTCAACCCACTGCGCCTGCGTTACAAGGTACACGCCCATCCAAAAGCCCCGGCTGATCGTTACCTGCCGCTGGGGGCCTTCGCTGTCCCACCTGCCTTTTTCATCCGGCGGGCTGCCCATTGTGAATGTCCCGGCGGGTATCCACGCGGTTTTTATGCCTGCGGGCGAGACGGCCGTTTGCCCGGCTTTTTGCGGATTGTCGCTCATGGGTTAATTCTAGCGGAAAACGGCCTGGGGGTAAAGCGGGGGCGGAACTGCCCACTGGGGGCGGCATTAGGGAAACGCTGATTAAACCGAGCTTGGCGGCCGGCAAGGGCTTTTTATCTTCAACTTTTTATCTTCAAATTGAAAATGTTTTGCGTTTTCACCAGCTTGACATAAATCAATTTTACATATAACCTTAGCCTTAAGGAGAATACGTGGCAAAAGAAGAAGCAATCGAGGTCGAAGGGATTGTCAAAGAAGCTCTCCCGAACACCATGTTCCGGGTAGAGTTGGACAACCAAAAAGGCCACCTTATACTGGCTCATCTTTCCGGCAAAATGCGCAAGCATTACATTCGCATTGTCCCCGGCGACAGAGTCAAAATAGCCCTTTCCCCCTACGATCTTAGCAGGGGACGGATCATATACCGTGAACGGTAAAGGAGATGCAATGAATGGCTAGCGATGCAGTTTTCATTAACTTTCAAGAAGGCGTCGGAAGAATGATGAACAACGTAAAGCTTTTTACCAAACTTCTTGGCAAGTTCATAAACGATGCTAAACTTGACAAACTGGAAGAGGCTCTTGCCGGGGGGGACTTCGACAAGGCCTACGCCGAAGCTCACACAATCAAGGGGCTTGCCGCAAACTTGGCAATGACCGAGCTGGCCAGTAAAATTTTGGAGCTTGAAGCGCAAATAAAGGCGAAAAGTGTTAATCCAGCTCAAGTGGAAACGGTAAAAAACGTTTTCGCCAAAACCATGCAAGAAGCGGCTAAGATAGTGCAAGAAAATGGATAATAAGCCTCCTTCAATTCTTGTTGTGGATGATATTGACGTGAATGTCATGATACTCGAAGAGATTCTGGCGGGCGACTACCGTGTCTTTTCAGCAACCAACGGAAAAGAAGCGCTTGAAATGCTTGAAAAAACAGACCCTGCCCCAAAACTCATCCTGCTGGATGTCGTAATGCCGCAAATGAGCGGGCCGCAAATGTTTGAAATAATGAAGCAAAAGCCGGCATACAGCCGTATCCCGGTCATTTTTATCACTGCCGAAAACGACTCGGAAAGCCAGCTTTTGGCCGCCGGCGCCGTGGACTTTATCAACAAACCCTTCCTGCCGGAAATCGTCAAACTGCGGGTTAAAAACCAGATTAAACTGAAAAACTACAGCGACAGTCTTGAAGAAATGGTTGCCGAAAAAACTGCAGAGGCAACAAGGGTTCTGGACAGCGTGCTTCAAGGGCTTGCAAGCATAATCGAACACAGAAACATGGAATCGGGCGAGCACGTCAAACGCACCCAATTATATGTAAAAAACCTCACCGACTACCTTATCGAAAGCAAATCGATTTACGCCGAAGAACTGATCGCCGCCCGGCCAGACCTTATCATGAAAGCGATGGCTTTGCACGATGTCGGAAAAATCGCCATTCCCGACAGCATTCTTCTAAAACCGGGCAAGCTTGACCCGGAAGAGTACGACATTATGAAAACGCACACCGTCAAGGGCATGGAAATTATCAAGGAATTGGGAGATGCGGAAAGCTCCCTGTACCTAAAACACAGCGAAGACATCTGCTACGGGCATCATGAACGCTGGGACGGCAAAGGCTACCCCCAAATGCTAAAAGGGACGGAAATCCCCCTAGTGGCACGCATGGCCGCCATCGCCGATGTTTACGACGCATTGGTATCCGCCCGGGTTTACAAACCGTCCATGTCCTTCGAGGAAACGATTAAAATCATGAAAGAAGGCGCAGGCACGCAGTTTGACCCGTTTTTAGTGGAAGCGCTAATCCCCATACAGGAAAAGTTCAAGGAGATCGCACTGCAGTACAAGTGATCCCGGCCGCACTCGCAGGCAGAGACTCCAGAAGCAACTTGGCGCAGTCGATCTGGTTGGGAATATTGCCCTGCCGGTCTTTAACCCGCCAAATATCCGGCGTAACCTCGTCCGCCACAAACATATTCCGTTGATCGTCAAAACCAATTTCAACCTTGAAGTCCAAAAGCTGCAAACCCAGCCCCTTTAATTCGGCGCGCAAAACATCGCCCACCCTGGCCAGCAAAGCGAAAGCCTTTTCGTACTCGCCTTCCTTTAAGAGACCCTTCATAATGCAGATACGCTCGCTAACAATCGGGTCGCCCTGCTCGTCGTCTTTGAGAGTAAGCTCCGTATAAGGCGGCTCCAGGGGAAGGTCCGGCTCCAGGGAAAACCTGCGGCAAAAGCTGCCGGCGGAAAAGTAACGCATAACAAACTCCAGCTTAGGCACAGACAGGCGGCGCACCTTCATGAGGCATTTTTCCGTGTCGGCGGCCAGACAGTGAGTTGGAATGCCGTTTTTTTCCAGCAATTCAAAAAAGTAGCGTGAAATGGCAATAGCCGTTTTGCCTTTGCCGGAAACACTGCCCCCCACCGAGTTTGACCCCGGATCGAACACGCCGTTTTCGCCGGTAGCGTCGTCCTTAAAAAACAGGTAGAAATCGCCTGTAAGCTCGTCATTCAAAAGCGTTTTTGTCTTTCCATTGTAAACAGTTTTCATTGTCCCTCGCTGCAAAAATCTGATAGCAAACTAAGGATAGCAAACTTGGGGAAAAAACACAAGACCCCGCGGGGCTCTCATCCGGAGCCGGCACGGGCAGGGACTTCTGGCGGAGCTTTCCCGCCGGGCGGTGTTTCGCGAGGCGCGGCTCCGTGCCGCAGTGCCCCCGCGAGGCTCTCCTCCGAGGCCGGCGCTGGCAGTGTCGCATGGCCGGGCTTTCCCGCCGGGCGAAGGCTCGCGAGGCGCGGCTCCGTGCCGTTGTACCCCAGCGTGGCTCTCTTCCGGGGCCGGCACAGGCAGGGACTTCTGGCGGAGCTTTCCCGCCGGG
>JGI24700J35501_10930827_pt1 | contig 26076 bp, 20 predicted proteins | sample TergutTh196P1_FD_35501 | JGI IMG/M metagenome (IMG submission 35501)
CTTGGCCGCCCCTTCCATGCCGGAGGCCCCCGGCGCACCCGCCTGAGCACCCGACACAGCCCCGAAAGAAGCCATGCTGCTGTGGCTCGCCGACTGAATCCCCAGACTGCGGCTCATCGGCCGCCTTGCCCCTGCGTCTTCCGCAATCTGTATTCGCACAAGATGCAAGCGCGAGGCAATGTCCTGCCGGATGTCTTCGATCATGTTCTCGAAAATCTGGAAGCCTTCCACCTTGTACTCGGTAAGCGGGTTTTTTTGCGCGTAAGAGCGCAGGTGAACAGCCTCTCTAAGCGCTTCCATGTTTTCAAGATGATCGAGCCACTTGCGGTCTATCGACACAAGATAGTTCTCCCGGATTATCAGGTTCATGTAGTTAAGCCCGATTAGGGTTTCCTTGTCGCTTATGTCTTTTTCCAGATCGTCCGTTACGCGCTTTTCCATAAGCCCGGAATCTTTTATTTCATCGCTGTCCGCAGTAAAGGGAAGGGTGTAGCCGAACTTGGTTCGCAACTTTTCGGCAAGCTCTTTAAGCGCGGCCTTTTCATCGTGTTTCTGGCCAGCGTTAAACTCGTCGATATAATCGCCGGCCATTGCCGCCGTGGAATCGTTGACTCGCTTTTTAAGGTTTTCGTCCTGCAATATTGCATCACGCTGTTCGTAGATAAACTTGCGCTGTTGGTTTAACACGTCATCGTACTCCAGCAGATGTTTGCGAATTTCAAAGTTGCGCTCTTCGACTTTGCGCTGGGCGTTCTCGATACTGCGGCTTAACATGGGGTGGTAAATCGCCTCGCCTTCCTCCATGCCGATTTTCGCCATTATGCCCTTCATTTTTGCCCCGCCGAAAAGGCGCATCAAGTCATCGTCCATAGAGATAAAAAACTTCGACCGGCCGGGATCGCCTTGCCGGCCGGAGCGGCCGCGCAACTGGTTGTCTATTCGCCGGCTTTCATGCCGCTCCGTTCCTATGACCAAAAGGCCGCCCAGGGATTTTACTTCCTCGTAGTCCTTTTTCCATTTTTCCAATTCTTCGCGATAAACGGCCGCATAATGCTCCGGAGTGGCCTCCGTGCCGGCCTTTTTGCGTGCGCGGCTTTCCGGATTGCCGCCGAGTTTTATGTCCGTGCCGCGGCCGGCCATGTTAGTCGCAATGGTAACCGCGCCTTTCGCCCCGGCCTCGGCAATGATGGCCGCTTCGCGGGCGTGGTTTTTTGCATTGAGCACTTCGTGTTTTATGCCGCGCCGTGTCAGCATGGCGGAAATTTTTTCGGATTTTTCTATTGTTACGGTTCCGATCAGCATGGGCTGGCCTTTTTTGTTGGCCTCTGCAATTTCATCGCCTAAGGCTTTGTACTTGTCGTTGTCGTTAAGATAGATAAGGTCGTTCTCGTCGTTACGCGCAACCGGGAGGTTTGTCGGTATTACTACGACTCCCAGGTTGTAAATTTTGCCGAACTCCACGGCCTCGGTGTCGGCGGTTCCGGTCATGCCGGATATTTTTTTGTACAGTCTGAAATAGTTCTGAAAGGTTATTGTCGCAAGCGTTCTGTTGCGCTGGGCGATTTTGATTTTTTCCTTGGCCTCGATTGCCTGATGCAGGCCGTCGGAATAACGTCTGCCGTGCAGGATGCGCCCGGTAAACTCATCGACTATCTGCACCAAGCCTTCCTGCACGACATAATCGGCATCTATATGGAAGAGTTTGTGCGCGCGCAACGCCTGCGTAAAATAGTGGATGTACTCGAAGTTTTCCTCGTCCACGACGGCGCCGGTTATCAGGTTGCGTTTTTTTAGGATTTCCTCGATTGCGGCAAGCCCCTGGTTTGTAAACGAGATGTTTTTGTTTTTCTCGTTGATTTTATAATCGCCGATTACTTCTTCGCCGTGTATTTCGTCCGGGTACTCGCCGTTTTCTTTTTTCTGCACTTCTTTGAGGCTGCCCAAAAGTTTGTCAACTTCGGCGTATTTGAAGGTGTCGTCCTCTGCCGCGCCGGAGATGATGAGCGGGGTTCGCGCCTCGTCTATCAGAATCGAGTCGATTTCGTCTACGATGCAGAAGTTGTGTCCGCGCTGGACGCGGCCTTCCATGTCGCGGTGCATATTGTCGCGCAGGTAGTCAAAGCCGAATTCGTTGTTGGTTCCGTAGGTGATGTCGCGCGCGTAGTTTTCCTTGCGGGCGGGGTTGTCCATATTGGAAAGGATTGTGCCGACGCTGAGGCCAAGGTAGCTGAAGATGGGGCGCATCCACTCGGTGTCGCGGCTTGCCAGGTAGTCGTTGACGGTTACGATGTGTATGCCCTTGCCGGGGATGGCGTTCAAATAGGCGGCGGCGACGGACATGAGTGTTTTGCCTTCGCCGGTTTTCATTTCGACTATTTTGCCTCTGTGCAAAACGAGCGATCCCAAAATCTGCACGTCGTAGGGGCGCTCTCCAAGGTTGCGCCGGGCGGCTTCCCGCGCCAGGGCGAAGGCTTCCGGCAGGATGCTGTCAAGGCTTTCGCCGTTTTCATGTCGCTCGCGGAAGCTGGCTGTCATTTTGGGGAATTCCTCGGCGGCTAGTCCCAATGCCCAGGCTTCTTTTTCGTTTATCGAATGCAATATTGGCAGCATGGCCTTTATGTCCCGCTCGTGCTGAGACCCCAACAAGGCCTTGAGTATTTTATCAAGCATAAGCCTATTCTAACGGAAAATCGCCCGGTAAACAAGGCGGCAACGGCGCATTCTTTGGAAAAAAACTCACGGATGGAAATTTTTCTTTCGCCTTGCCGCACGGCCTGCTTGACAATTTCGCCAGAAAAAGTGTATCGTGGGAAAAACGAATTGAGGAGAATCTTGTGAAAAAAATTGCTTTCATTATTGCTTTTGCGACAATAAGCTCCACGGCCGCCTTTGCCGTTCACCCGGACGGCTGGGGGGTCGGCATAGTCGGGCGCGGCGCCTGGGGCTACGGACGCGGCGGCCTGGGCGGGGCGGCCCTTTCGCTAAAAGCCCCGGCCGTGCCCATATTCTGGGGCATGGCCCTGGACTTCGGCGGGAACTACTTCGGCTTTAGCGTAACCGGCGATCACCACATTGCAGGCGGAATGCTTACCGACCCAGGCGGGCCTATGCTGGGCTGGTATCTGGGGCTGGGCGGCTTTGTAAACTTTACCACCTTCAACCCCACTTTCGGAAGCTGGACCAGCTTTTCCTTCGGCGGCCGCCTGCCGATAGGCCTTACCCTGCAAATCCCCGCCGGCTCCGTAGCCTTCGAGGTTTTCGCGGCCTTTGTTCCCAACCTAGGCTTCGGCTTCTGGTTCTGGAACTCGCGTTACAACGACTACTGGCGGGCGCAGGACAGAAGCCGGCTGGGGCTTGTCGGCGGCTTTGGCGGCGAGCTGGGCGTGCGGCTCTGGCTCTAGGATCGGGGAAAAGCTCTAACCCCCGGCGGGGGGTTAGAGCTTTCTTTCAAGGTGCCTGCTTGACAATTCCGCCAGAAAAAGTGTATCGTGGGAAAAACGAATTGAGGATAACCTTGTGAAAAAATTGCTTTCATTATTGCTTTTGCGACAATAAGCTCCACGGCCGCCTTTGCCGTTCACCCGGACGGATGGGGGGTCGGCATAGTCGGACGCGGCGGCTGGGGCTACGGACGCGGCGGCTTGGGCGGGGCGGCGCTTTCGCTAAAAGCCCCGGCCATGCCCATATTCTGGGGCATGGCCCTGGACTTCGGCGGGAACTACTTCGGCTTTAGCGTAACCGGGGATCACCACATTGCAGGCGGAATGCTTACCGACCCAGGCGGCCCCATGCTCGGCTGGTACCTGGGGCTGGGCGGCTTTGTAAACTTTAGCACCTTCAACCCCAGTTTCGGAAGCTGGACAAGTCTTAGCTTGGGCGCGCGCCTGCCTATCGGCCTTACCTTCCAAGTGCCTGCCGGCTCTTTAACCTTCGAGGTTTTCGGCGCGGTAGTACCCAACGCAGGCTTAGGCTTCTGGTTCTGGAACTCAAGATACAACGACCACTGGCGGGCGGAGGGCAGGGACCACGTAGGTATTGTCGTCAACATAGGCGGCGAGCTAGGCGTGCGGCTCTGGTTATAAGGGAAGGCTCTAAAAGCCCGGCCGGGTTTTTAGAGCCTTTGTTTCTCAGACGGCCTTGCCGGGGCTTTCCGCCTCGATTAGGGAGTCCAGATCAAGCTCGCCGGCGGTGCAGGGGACGGCAATGCCCCAGTTTTCCAAAGCCTGCGGGTGAATCTCGCCAAACACGCCAATCTTTCTTCCATTATATAACACCGCCGCCGCCCGCCCCGGTATAAAGCGCGGGTCGTCGGATTCTTCCACCGCGTACTGGCGGGAAAGATAATAGAACATTGTCTGAAGCTGGCTGGCCGCCGTGTTAAAATTGGCATCAGAGCCGGCGTGCAAAAAGCCGACGTACTGGCGCGTAACCGAGCCGTAGTTTTCCGAAGCGTCCCGGTAGGCAACCTTGCCAACCTCGAAAATCTTATGCGGGTAGACCGAGTGGCCGGAAACAGCCTCGCTTGACATAAGAGAGGCCAGCACCGAGTCGCGCACATACTCATAATTTTCCGTCATCGGATTGGAAATGCGGATAATTTTGCCGGCATCGCCCCTCATGTTTTCGATCAAATCCTTGCGGGAGCCAAGGTAGTTGTAAATCATCTCTTGATAGCCCATGCCGACAAAAATTTCCTTCACCCTGCGACTGAACAACGTGATAGGCGAAAGCCGCCCCACCGTAAAGTCGCCGGGACGCTGCGGCTTGAAAGAGTCAAGACTGCGGCCAATCATAATGTCTTCGGCAACATCAATCGCGTGAAGAAAATCGTTGCGATACTCCGGCGGCTCGGCCAAAAGCCCCTCGCCGGCACTGCCCGCTTGCCCCTTCTCCAGCATCACCGCTTTTTCAGACCTTACACCCATACGCGCCAAGGCCTGCCGGCATTCGTCCGCGCTTAACCTTTCACCAAGAAACCTTTCCACACGCGAAAGCGAGCAGAAAACCGGCTCTTGGAAATAGTAAGGCGTTACCACATTCCTGCCGAAAGGCGTGTCAAAGTCGTAGGCCACCTCGACCGGCTGTATCTCAAAACCATTGTCGGCCATGTCGCAGGCCACGACAGAGGCGGCAAAAGTAAGCGTGGCAATGTCGGTGCCGGTAAGCTCGATAAAAATCTCGCTGTCCCCCACCTGCACCGCGCCGATGTCGTTGGAGTTTATGACCGGCGGGTAGGAAAGGATAAAACCCTGCGAGTCGGTCAAAAGCGGGTGCACCGGCTCGTGCTCTTGAATGAAGGCGAACTCCTTTCCCTTTGGATGCTGTTTTAGAATCTCCCGCAGGCTAAGGGGCGCGTCCCACTGCAAAGGCACGAAAGAGACGGAATCGGGGTCTACGCCCTTGTAGACAATCGGCCATTTAATAAGAGAAGTCCGGTAAATCCCCATAGAGATAGTGCGCCGCTTGCGCCCGAAGCTCCACGACAGCTTCTCCTGGGTTTGAATCATGTCCCGCAAAAGCGGGTCGGTAATGACCTTACCGGTTGCGATAAAGCCGGCAAGAAAGGGGCGCACCCCCTGGACACTCGCCTGCACATCCACCCGGTGCGCCGCTTTTTTTACATCGCCGCGCCTTGAAAAAAACGGGTATTGGGGAATCTCCCCGCCGTAATACATACGCAGTTGTCTGGCGCAGCCGGCCGTCCCCCATAAATCGGGGCGGTTTGTGTCGTTCAGTTCTATTTTGAGAACCCGATCCTGCGCCGGCAGGCTTTTGTCGCTGTCTTCGTCCAGTTCGGCCTTGGCGCAGACCAGAGCGGCCTCGAACTCTTCCCTTGTTTTCCAGCGGCCGCCGCCCGGGCAGCCGGCTAAAGCGTAAAAAGCTTCTTCGTTGACTTCTATCTTTGGCATTTTTCCTCGCTACCCAATTATAGCGTTTTTTGCTAAGATAAAGCTAGAGGATATTGCGCCGGCGACACGAAGCTCGGAAATATCTCACACAAAGGCACAAAGGCACGAAGGTCGGGCGGAATTACGATAAGGCCGCGTCCTTTTCTTGCCCTATTTTATAGAAGAAAATAGAAGAAAAGAGGGGAGAAGTGATGATAAAGCGGCGCTTTCTGATCAGTGCTTGGTGCCTTTGTGCCTTTGTGTGAGCATATTGCGAGTTATTGCCTTGTGCATCCGTGCCTTTGCGTGAGCTTGTTGCGAGTTATTGCCCCCGTTTGAGCTTTCTTCTTAAAAAAAATCGATAAAATTTCGATGGCGGCCGGCAAAAACGCTTGACTAAAGCCAATTATTCCGATATTATTTTATCATGGGTAGAAAAAGTAGCGGTAACTCCTTTTTTTTAAGTTTTGCCATTAAGCTGATAGCAGCTCTTACTATTGTTGTAGCGGTGGCAATAGGCGCCGGTTTGGGGCTTTCCCTTGCGGAAACCACAAATATCAGAAATCAAGAAAACTTCGCGGAATTCACGCCTGCTTTGCCTACAAGAATACTTGATACAAACGGAATTCTTATCACCGAGTTTGCGGCCGACGAAAGGCGCGAGCTTGTCTCTTTGGACGAGCTGCCCCGGCATTTGATCAACGCCGTATTGGTTCGCGAGGATGTGGATTTCTTTAACCACCGCGGTTTTACCGTAAGGTCTACCGCCAGGGCTGTTTACGGGCAGCTTACGGGCAGGAATCTTGGCGGCGGCTCCACGATTACTCAGCAGGTGGCGGGAACCTTGTTTACCGACCGCCGGGAACGCACGGTCAGGCGCAAGGTGGAAGAGCTTTGGTGGGCCTTCCAGATCGAAAGGCGTTACACAAAGAACGAAATCCTTGAAATTTACCTCAATTATATGTACATGGGATCCGGCACCTTCGGGGTGGAGGCGGCCAGCAGGCACTTTTTCGGCCACAGCGCAAGGGATGTAACCCTGGCCGAGGCCGCTCTTCTGTCGGTTCTTTTTTCCAGCCCCAACCGTTTTAATCCCATAAGGAACCCCAACGTGGCTATGGACAGGCAGCGTTTTGTTCTGGACAGGATGGTGGAGCTGGGCTTTACCACGGAGGAAGAAGCCGAAGAATCGTTCCGGGATCACTGGGACAATTTTGACTTTAGAAGGGCGCCTGTAGCGGCGTTTTTCACCCGCGAGGATGCCGCCCCCTGGTTCAGCGAGCACGTCCGCCGGGAGCTTGAAGGGCTTATGCACGGTTCCATGAACTTTAACCGCGACGGCTTTACCGTGCACACCACGCTGAACCTCCAGCATCAGCAAGCGGCCCAGCGGGCTATGGACGAGGGGCTTGCAAGGGCGAACCGCGTTCACGCGCAGGCGCGTTCAAGAAATATCAGCCGGGCGGAGCATATCTATACGCCGGTTATCAATATGCTGACCCTTCTTTTCGATCTTACCGACATTAGCGCGGCGGTGGCAAGCCAAGACGAGCAAAGGGCGGTCTCCCGCTACATCCGGACGATGAACCATGTTGTTGACATGGCTTCCTTGGTTTTCGGCATTCCCGAAATAAAAGACATAACGACCCCCGGCTTTGCAAGGCTTAACCAAAACGCCGAGCAAACCATGATCGAGGGCGCGTTGATCACCATAGCAAACGATACCGGCCACATAACGGCCATTATCGGCGGCTCCAGATTTGAAGAGGGCAACCAGTTTATCCGCGCGACGCAGGCCAGCAGGCAGACCGGCTCGGCTTTCAAGCCTTTGATTTACTCGGCGGCTTTAGACCGGGGTATGCATTCGTCTTCCCTGCTTTTTGACGTGCCTGTGGTGTTCCACAACGAGGACGGCTCTCTGTATGTCCCGCTGAATTTCAGGGGGGAATGGCACGGCCCGGTTACTCTTACGCAAGCTATGGTCCGTTCCATGAACATTCCGTCGCTTAGAATTCTTGAGCACGTCGGTTTTGACGCGGCAATTAGCCGTTCGGCGGACTTGCTGGATATTACAGGCCCCGCGCAGAGGAACCGGGTTTTCCCACGGGTTTATCCCTTGGCGCTGGGCATTTCTTCCCACTCGCCTTTGCAAATGGCCAGAGCCTTCGCGGTGTTCGCAAACCAAGGGCGGGCTGTTACGCCTATTTCCATAACCCGCATAGAAGACCGCCAAGGGCGCGTGGTTGAGGGGATGAATTTTGAAAGGGATTTGCGCGCGCAGCAGAGCAGCCGTTCCGTCGCCGAGACGCAGGTTATAAGCCCGCAAAACGCCTATGTTATGAACAGGATGCTTCAAAGGGTTGTTACGGAGGGCACTATGGCCGCTCCTGCCGGCTGGGGTTCAAGGCTTACCTTCCAAGACGATGAAGGAAGGTCTTTTGTAATGCCTATGGCCGGCAAAACCGGAACGACGCAGAACTGGCAGGATGCCTGGGTTGTCGGCTACAGCGCCTACTACACGACGGCTGTCTGGTTCGGTTTTGACAGGCCGGGGAACTCTCTCGGCGTGGAGCTTACCGGCTCGACCTTGTCGGCGCACGTCTGGACTGACCACATGAGGCAAATACACATGGGGCTGCCCCGCAGGGATTTCGCAAGGCCTACCGGCATTGTCGATGTTACTGTTTGCAGGACTTCCGGTATGTTGCTTACTCCGTCTTGCAACCAAGGCGTGGCCACTTTCCCCTTTATCGCGGGGAGCCAGCCTACGCAGTTCTGTAATTTGCACGGGTCTTCTCCGGCTATGCAGACGGCAAGGGTTGTTGTTGACGGACCGGGTTTTGAAGAGAACTTTTTAAGGTCGCTTACCATGCCTACTTTGTCGCTTGACTTTGACCTTGACGCTTTGCCGGGCGGCACTGCCGGCTCCGGGTCTTTCAGCGAGCCTGGTGTTTTCAATCAGGGGCAGTCCGACATTGACGATTTATCCTTTGACCAGTTTCAATTCGGGTCAAATTTAGACACGGGGCTTCCTTCGTGGAATCCGCTTGACTAAGGAAGAAAGGTAGACGGGAGAAAGAAGGGGAGAGGCAGAGGGGATGAAGGTACCTATAGAGGACATTATTGTAAAAAATCGCGCCCGCAAGGATTTGGTGGATATTGACGCTCTTGCGGAAAGTTTCAAGCGGCACGGCCAGATAAGTCCTATTGTCATCAGCAAAAAGAATGTCCTTATTGCCGGCGGCAGAAGGCTGGAGGCTGCAAAGCTGCTTGGCTGGACGACGATTAATGTTTCTGTTTCCGAGTGCGAAAGCGAAGTGGAAATGCTGGAGCTTGAAATCGAAGAAAATGTGCAAAGGCGGGACTTTACGATAGAAGAGCTTGCCGGGGCCACCCAGCGGGTTCACAAGCTTCAAAATCCGGGCTTTTTCCGCCGTATTTGGAATGCTGTTGCCCGTTTTTTCAGCAGGCTGTTCAAAGGGGATTGATGCCTGCATAAACGCAAAAACCGCCGGTTAGCTCAAGGCTAACCGGCGGTTTTTGCATGGTTTGGTTTGCGGCGCAGTCAGGCTACGAAAGAATGCAGTTTTTTGTTTTTAAGCGGCTTCGCCAGCCTGTTCAAAATCTTCACTTCGATCTGCCTCACTCTTTCCTTGCTAATGTGCAGGCTTTCGCCTATTTCTTTCAAGGACATGACCGGGCAGCCGCCTATCCCGAAGTGGGATCGGATTATAAAGGCTTCGTCTTTGGAGAGCGTTTTTAACAGCTCTTCTATGTTGGTTTTCAAGGCGGCCTGCATTGCAAAGTCTTCGGGGCTTTCGTGCAGGCGGTCTTCCAAAAGGTCTCCCAGTTGGGTTCCGTCTTCGGCGGAAACGGTTTTTTCAAGGGAGACCAGCTCTTTTGAAATGTTTACCAAGTCCGAAACGTGCTCTTTTTCCATGTGCAGGATGTCGGCTATAGCGTTCAGCTCGTTTTCCGGCGACTGTTGCGCCGAAAGCAGTTTTTTCGCCTGCTCGATCTTGACAAGCTCCAAGGCGCGGTTCTGCGGAAGCCTGATCAGCCTTGATTTTTCGCAGATCGCGCTGAAGATGGTCTGCCGTATCCACCACACCGCATACGAAATAAAACGCCAGCCTTTTTTAGGGTCAAAGCGGTCTGCGGCTATGGCAAGGCCGACATTGCCCTCGCTTATAAGGTCTTCAAAAGGCATTCCCAGCCCCCGGTATTTTTTCGCTATGCTGACGACAAAACGCAGGTTCCCGCGCAAGAGCCTTTCCCGGGCTTTCATGTCGCCGGCCGCCATCGCCTGGGTCGTTTTCTCTTCCTCTTCTTTGCTAAGAACAGGGATGTTGCCGATTTCTTTAAGGTACAAGGAAAGGATGTTTTCTTCCCTGCCGGCACCTTTTTCTTTTTTCTGTTTCACGGTTTTCATAAAAGCCTCCATTTCCATATAAGGAACTCTAAAACCCCGGCTTCAAAGCCGGCTTCAGAGGTATTCTGCAAAGCGCCGGGTCGTGCGTATCTTCGATACAGCGTATCTTTGATACGGCGTATCAAAGATACGGCGACGGGGCGGCGATGAACCTTGGAAAAAACTAACTCGCAACTGCCAAAGCCGCGCAGTTTAAAGAGTGGCGCATTTTTCCACAAGACGGTTTCCCCTCTATTAACATAGCAAGAAGTATGCCAAGTTCCCGCTTATTGAAAAACATTTGCAAAAAAACATTAGTTTTGTTTAGCTTTCGCGCGATTTGCGCTTGAAAGGCCTTGTTTTGGCGGGCAAAGCGGCCGGGAAAAGAAATTTTCCGCAGGGTTTGTGAGCAAAAAACGCCGCAGTTCCTCTAAACACGGTCAAAATGACACAGTTGGATTTTATTCGCTTAAAACTGTGTCATTTAGGCCTTTTTGCCGCCGCATTCTTGCAAAAGCCCCCGTTTTTGACTCCTTTTGACCGCCTCTCCCCTGGCGGCACGACAAACCGAGGAATTCGCTCCCGATTTAACTCACACAAAGGCACAAAGGCACGAAGGCACAAAGGGGGGCTATGATAAGGCCATAGCCTTCCTTTTGCCTCACAATAGCATAATAGGGGATAATGTAGGGACGAAGCGGCGCTTTCTAAACTGTCCTTTGTGCCTTAGTGCCTTTGTGCCTTCGTGTGATTAAAATGGGAGTAAATTCAGAGGCTCGAGCATTCATGCGTTTGTCGTGCCGAATTGAGAATTAACGCTTGACAGATTTGTGCGGTTGTCGTATACTAAAACCAGACGGCCACGGAAAAAGTTACGGAAAGGGGCGGCCGTTAAAGGGCGTTTATGTTTTTTTTGTTTTTTTTGATATGGCTGTTTTTTGCCGCGCGCTTCAATATAGAAGTGCTTATTGCCGGCGTGGCCGTGTCCGCCGTTGTTTTCTTTTTCGCGCGCGTGCACTTGGGTTACAGCCTTGCCGCCGACCGTAAAATTGTGCGGCTGGTGTTCCGGGTGTTGCGCTACGCCCTTACCGTCGTATGGGAAGCGGCCAAGGCCAATGTAGCCGTGTTAAAAATTGTCTTTAGCAGGGCTGCCAAAGTGGAAGAGCACATCATGTACTTTCGCATTAAGGAGCTTAAATCCGATCTTGCGCTGGTTGTTTTGGCCAATTCGTATACCTTGGCGCCGGGAAGCGTTACGGTTACCTTGGATGAAGACGGCGTGTTTTGCCTGCATTTTTTGGACCGCCAATTTACAGAGGGCGTTACGGAATCGCCGCTGATCGGGCAGTTGCAAAAAATGGAAGAATCGGTGCTTGATTTGCCAAAGTAAAAATGGAAGGGGGCTTTTGTGGATGCCATAGACACAGCTTATAACACGCTTCTTTGGATATGCGTCTTTGCTTTATCGGTAATGCTTTTCGGCTTTCTTATAAGGGCGATACTCGGGCCGCGTTTTACCGACAGGATTATCGCGATTAACATCATCTGCGCAAAAGCTATCATCATCATTGTCTTGCTTTCCCACCTTTTGTCAGACAGCTCTCTTATAGACATAGCTATCATTTATTCTATGGTTTCCTTTTTGGCCGTAGTCGTTCTGTCAAAATGTTTTACCATTACGATGCCGAGCAGAAAGCAACTTGGCGTTTTGGAAGAAAAAGAGGAGGAAACCCGGTGATTGCTCTTGAATGGATAAGGTTTGGAATTGCCGCCGCTCTCTTGTTGGGCGGCATGGTCTTTCTCTTTGCCGCGCTGGTTGGCATTTTTCGCTTTAAAACCCCGCTGGCACGCATCCACGTCGCCGCCAAGTGCGACACCTTCGGCCTTTTGCTCATGCTTTCTTCGCTAATGGTAATGTACGGCTGGAGCTATGTGTCGCTAAAACTGCTTTTGGTAGTCGTCTTTTATTGGATGTCCGTTCCCGTCGCCAGCCACTTGATCGGCTACTTGGAGCTTATGACTAACCCCAAAGTCAAGGAAGAATGCAAGGTGATTAACAATGTCGATAATTAGGGTAACTCTGCTTATTTTCATACTGTTCTCGGCCGCGTCGGTTTGCCTTACAAAACGCCTGATTTCTTCCATTATATTGTACACTTCTTTTAGCACCGCGCTTTCCCTTATCTGGATTCTCGTTATTGCCCCGGACATTGCGATAACAGAGGCCGCCGTCGGCACGGGCATTTCCGGCGTGCTTTTTTTCGTCCTTCTAAAACGCATCGGCGTTGTGGAGCTGGAATACAGCGAGGAAAAAAGGGAAGAGCGCGTGGAAAAATGGTCGGCGAAAAGCGGCGCAAAGGGAAAACGAACTTTTTTCAACGTCATGGCCACAGTTATCTGCGCCAGCTTTACCGGCGTATTGCTTTACACGGTCATACGGCTTCCCGGCTTCGGCAACGCCGGCAACCCCGCCAACAACGAAGTGCCGGCGCGTTTTATCGAACAGGGCATTCAGGACACGGGCGTTATTAACGCGGTCTCGGCCATGCTTTGGAGCTACCGGTCATTCGACACCTTTGGCGAGGCGATGGTGCTTTTCGTGGCCGTCTGCTCCGTTTTCATACTGGCGCGCGGCGGCATCGCCTCGGAGGTTTCCGATGCCTTTTTGCGCGAAATGGACGACCCGCGCAAGGACATGATTCTTAAAAAAACAGGCTTCATAATGATTGCGATCATCATGATTTTCGGCTTTTACGCCGTCCTGCACGGACACCTTTCCCCCGGCGGCGGCTTTTCCGGGGGAGCCGTTCTTGGCGCGTCGGTGATTCTTTTTGCCAGCACTTACGGGGCAAAACGCGCCCACGACTTTATCGGCTACAAAACTTTTTGCCGCATTTTGATCGTAAGCCTTGTGTCTTATGCCGCCGCAAAGTTCTATTCGTTTTATGTCGGCGCAAACGATCTTGTGTACCTTATCCCCTTTGGAACACCGGGCAGCCTTTTGTCCGGCGGGCTTATACCCCTGCTTAACATGGCGGTAGGAATCACCGTAGCCGGAACCATGTACGTCATCTACATCCTTTTCGCCAAAGGAGATTTGAAGTAATGATCGACATTTTAATTTCCAACTACATAGACATCGTGTCGATTATTCTTTACGGGATTGGCTTTACGACCCTGCTTGTAGACCGCAACCTTGTAAAAAAAGTTATAGGATTGAACATTTCCTACGCGGCGGTTTACCTGCTTTTAGGTTCCAAGGGCTATGTCAGCGGGCGCATTGCGCCTATCATTGTTGACGGCGTTCAAGACGCAAGCCTTTATGTCAACCCCATACCTTCCGGCCTGATTCTTACCGGCATTGTCATTTCCGTCAGCGTAACGGCCTTTGCAATCGCCCTTATCATAGACCTTTACAACCGGTTTCACACGCTGAACCTTGACGAAATAATGCTGAAGGTTTCGCAGGAAAAGGAGGAGTGATATGCCTTTCGTGCAAAACTTTCCGTTTTTCAGCATTTACTTCGCGATTCTCTGCGGGATTTTTACCCTTCCCCTTGGCCGCCATGCGGCGAAATGGCTTTCGATTGGCTGCCATGCCGTGCTTGCCGTGCTGTCGGGTTTTGTGTTAGCCCACACCCTGGGGCTTGAAGAAAGCTTTGTCTACATGATGGGCAAGTTCCCGGCGCCTTTTGGAAACGAGCTGCGGGTCGGCGTATTGGAAGCGTTCATGGCGCTGCTTTTTTCGACTGTCGGCCTTTTGTCAATAGCGGGCGGATCGCGGGATATTTTCAAAGATGTGCCGCAGGCGAAAATCAACCTGCATTACGTTATGCAAAATATGCTCAGCGCGGCCATGCTTGCGGTTATCTATACAAACGACATTTTTACGGCTTACGTTTTTATCGAAATTATCGTAATAACCGCTTGCTCGATTGTTTCCACAAAACTGACAGGCCGCAACTTGATGGCGACAATGTCCTACCTGCTTATGAGCCTTATCGGATCGGGCATGATGCTTTTGGGAATCGGTATGCTTTACGGCGTTACGGGACATCTTCTCTTCCCCGGCATTCAGGAAAACGTAGCCCTAATCGTAGCTACGGAAAATTACAAGTTGCCGCTCTTCGTGCTTTCCGCGCTCTTTGTCGCCGGGCTTGCGATTAAAAGCGCGCTCTTTCCGTTTCACGGGTGGCTGCCCGACGCTCATGCCAGCGCGACAACTTCCGCGTCGGCCGTTTTGTCCGGGCTTATTGTCAAGGCCTACATCATATTGCTGGTAAAATTGGCGTATAACATTTACGGCCTTGAAACAATGGCGCTTTTGTTCATACCCCATGTGCTTATGTTTTTCGCTCTTGCCGGCATAGTGTACGGTTCGGTAAAAGCCATCCGGCAGAAAAATGTCAAGCTCATGTTAAGTTACGCGTCAATATCGAGCATCGGCTTTATTTACGCCGGCATTTCGCTTAACACTGACGCGGGGATTGCGGCGGCCTGCTTCCACATAGTCGCCCACGCGGTGGCCAAGGCCATGCTCTTTACGGCGGCCGGCGGGCTTGCGGCGGTCTCCGGCGGGCACAAGGATTACGGCTCCCTGCTTGGCGCGGCGCGGCGCGATCCCTTTTCCGGCGCGGTGTTCATAATCGGGGCGGTGGCCATGATCGGCATCCCTCCGTTTTCCGGCTTTGCCTCCAAGCTGTACCTTGCGACGGCGGCAATGCAGACGCCTTATTTTATCGTGGTTATTCCCGTGGCGATAGTTTTGAGCACTTTTTTGGGCATAATGTACTATTTTCCGGTGATATACAGCATCCTTTCAAAGCGCGGCGAAGGCGTGCCTTCGGGTGAAGGCGCGGATGCCGGCGGCGAGCTGAAAGTTCTGCCGCAGCCATTTTTGTACAGGGCGTCGCTGGCCGTTTTTGCGGCCTTGACACTATATATCGGGCTTTTTTCCCAGCAGGTTTTGTCCGTGATCGAGCGCGGGCTGGCTGTTTTGGGTTAGGTTAAAAGCAAGGGAAGCGAATTGTTATGAGTGCAAATTTCCAACTGGTCTTACCCATTATTCTGCCGATAATCTCCGGCATACTGATAGGCTTTGTCCGCCCGTTGCGGCACCCTGTGGCGCAGCGCTTGTTCCTTATCTCTACGCTTGTATTGAATGTCGCAATCGTAATCGCAATCGTTATGCAGGATCAGATGAGCCTTGTTCTGTTTCACCTAACGGAACGCCTGCCGGTGTTACTGCGCAGCGATGATCTTACGCGGATGTTCTGCACGCTGGCCGCCATCATGTTTCTTTTTGTGGGAATTTACAGCCCGGTATACATGAAGCACGAGGGCAAGGAAAGCCGGTTTTATATGTTTTTCCTTATCGTGTTGGGAACGCTCATGGGCTTTGGCTTTTCCGGCAACTTTATGACGCTGTACCTTTTCTTCGAGCTTACCACCCTGCTTTCGATCCCGCTGGTCTTGCACAGCCTTACAAAGGACGCGGTCGCGGCGGCCTTCAAATACTTGTATTTCTCGATAGCGGGCGCATCGCTCACTTTGGTCGGTTTCTTTTTCATCTATGTCTATGGGATAAACATGGACTTTACCCCCGGCGGCGTTTTGGACATGGAAAGGCTCGCGGGCAACGAAGGGCAGATGCTTGTTGTAACAATGCTCGTCATCGTGGGCTTTGGCGCGAAAGCGGGTATGTTCCCCATGCACTCATGGTTGCCCATAGCGCACCCCGTAGCCCCCGCGCCGGCAAGCGCGATCCTTTCCGGGGTTATCACCAAGGTCGGCGTGTTTGCGATAATCCGTTTTGTCTTTCATTTGGTAGGCCCCGATTTTATCCGGGGAACCTGGGTGCAGACGGCCTGGATTTCGCTGGCGCTCTTCACAGGCATCATGGGGTCGCTCATGGCCTTTTACGAGCCTTTGCTGAAAAGGCGGCTGGCCTACTCCACGATAAGCCAGATCGGCTACATCCTTTTCGGCTTTGCCATTCTTACGACCGGCGGGCTTGTCGGGGCGCTTATGCAGATGGTCTTCCATAGTTTGGCGAAAAACGCGCTCTTCCTTGCGGCCGGGGCCATCATTTTGCAGACGCACAAAACGCAGGTTGCTGACATGATCGGCATTGGCAAAAAAATGCCTGTTACAATCTGGTGCTTCGCGCTGGCCTCCTTCTCGCTTGTGGGCATTCCCCCCACGGGCGGCTTTACCGGCAAGTGGTTTACCGCCACAGGCTCGCTTGTCGCCGACACGGGCTTTTTCGCCTGGCTTGCACCAGCGGTGCTTTTGTTCAGCGCGCTTCTTGCCGCAGGCTACCTTTTGCCGATAGTGATTTCGGGCTTTTTCCCCGGCTCTAAGGCGGCGGCCGGGCACGGAGATCACGGAGATCACGGCGCGGGCGGCGGCCACGGAGATGGGGGAGGGGAGCACGGCGGCTCCCACGGGCACGGCGGCCACGGCGGTGGCTCGCATGGCGGAAGTTTGGAGGCCGCGCCTTCCATTCTGGTTCCCGTTTTGATTTTGGCGGGCGCGACCGTCATTTTGGGAATGTTCTCCGGCGGGCTTATCCCCCTGCTTGAGCGCATAGCCGGCGGGCTGTTGTAGGGGGCGGCATGAACGGGACATTTTTGCTTGCAAGCGTTGTATTTTTGCCCATGCTCAGTTCCGTCATCGCCTACGCGATTGGCAGGAAAAACGAAGGGGCAAGGGATGCCTTTGCGATAAGCGCGGTGGCTGTAAACTTTCTATTGTGCATCGTTTTGGCCATGCAGTTTTACGGGACGGAGATTCGCCTGCCCGGCTACGCCGGCCTTGCCCTGCACTTCCGCGTGGACGGCTTTCGCGCCCTTTACGGCAGCATAACGGGTTTTCTGTGGCTTGTAACCACGCTCTTTTCGCCCGAATACTTCGCCCACTCGCAAAAACGCAACCGCTACTGGCTCTTCAACCTGCTTACCTACGGCGCGACAATGGGCGTGTTTTTCTCGGCGGACTTGCGCACAACCTTTCTCTTCTTCGAGATCATGTCCTTCACCTCCTACGCCCTTGTGGCGCACGACGAAAGCTCCCCGGCGCTTCGGGCGGCCGAGACCTTCCTCGCCGTCGCCGTCATTGGCGGGCTTTCCGTCCTTATGGGGATGATGATGCTCCACGCCCGGCTGGGCACGCTGGAGTTTGTCGCCCTGCGCGAGATTTCGATGGGGCTTACGGACAAATCGCAGCTTTACCTGCCAGGGGCGCTCATGCTTGCCGGCTTCGGCGGCAAGGCCGGGATGTACCCCCTGCACATTTGGCTGCCCAAGGCGCACCCTGTCGCGCCCGCCCCGGCCAGTGCCCTGCTTTCCGGCATCTTGACCAAAACGGGCGTTTTCGGCGTTATCGTCCTTAGCACGACGCTTTTCCTGCACGACTACAACTGGGGCGCGATTTTGCTGATCCCGGCAAGCATCACCATGCTTTTGGGCGCGGTTTTGGGGATTTTTTCAAACGACCTGAAGCGCACGCTGGCCTGCTCCTCGGTTTCGCAGATCGGCTTTATTCTGACGGGTATTGCCATGCAGGTTCTTCTGGGCGAGGAAAACGCCCTTGCCGTCCGGGGAACGGTGCTCCATATGCTGAACCACTCGCTTTTCAAGCTGGTGCTCTTTGTCTCTGCCGGCATCGTCTACCTGAACCGCCACGAGCTTGCGCTGGATAAAATTCGCGGCTTCGGGCGCGGCAAGCCGCTGTTTCTCTTCGCCTTTCTTATGGCCGCACTTGGCATTAGCGGCCTGCCGCTCTGGAGCGGCTATGTCAGCAAGACGCTGTTAAACGAGGGCATTTATGCGGGCATCTACCTTTACGCCGGGCAAAGTTTGGAGCTTCCCCTGCGGTGGCTGGACCGGCTTTTCAAGTTTACCGGCTTTTTGACGGCGGCCTACATGACAAAGCTCTTTGTCGCGCTTTTCATTGAACGGGGAGATAGCGACAGCGCGGCGCACGGGCACGAGGCGGCGCACGGAGCCGGGCATGGCGAGACTCATGGCGATCATGCCGGCGGGAAGGGCGCGTACATGAGCCGCCCCTTTGCGGTGGCTCTTACGGTGTCGGCCGCTTTGATTCCTGTCTTGGGCTTCTCCCCGGCCTTAATGGAAGGCTTGGCGGCGCGGGCGCAGGATTTTTTCCATTCCAGCCACGTTCCCTATTATGGAATCAGCTATTTTTCCCTGTACAAAATGCAGGGGAAAATTATAGGTGTTCTTGCCGGGATTGCCATTTACATTGTCATCGTGCGAGGCCTCATGATGCGCCGCAAGGCCGGCGGGGTGCGGCTTTACACAGACTGGTGGCCGCGCCGCCTCGATCTTGAATTCTTGATTTACCGGCCTGTTTTGGGTTTTCTGGTCTGGCTGGCAAGCCGCATTGCAAAAGCGGCAGTTTTCTTGGTGGACGAAACCTTGATTTACCGCCCCTTTTTGGCTTTTCTGGCCAGGACGGCCGGCCGCATTGCCAACGGGGCGGTTTTACTGGCGGATGATCTTGCGGCTAAGTTCAGCCGGCACATAAGCAAGCAGCCGCATGAGCCGGGCAAGGGGCTTGTGCAAAGTTTCCGCGCGGCCGGCGGCAAACTGCACGATTTTTGGGTGCATTCGGAAAAAATCGGGGAGTTCTCCACAAGCCTGCTCTTTATCGGCATAGGGATAAGCATCGCGGTTATTTACGTCTTCTCCCGCGCCTTGCAGTAGCGCGGGGTTCGACGTGCGACAAACGCATGAACGATACGAATCTCGGAAGTATCTCACACAAAGGCACAAAGTTCAGCTTAGAAAGTGCGGCTTCATCCCTACATTATCCCCTATTATGCTCTACTGTGAGGCAAAAGGAAGGCTCAGGCCTTACCCTCCTTTGTGCCTTTGTGCCTTTGTGCCTCCGTGTGATTAAAATGGGAGTAATTCAGAGGCTCGAGCATTCATGCGTTTGCCGGCTTGACTTTTTGTCGGGATTATGTTATATTTTAAACACCAGGGTCGCCTTGGCGGGTCACGCAATAGAGGGGCGCTTAACTTGCAGGGTTGGGCGCAGTGCCTGAGCGTGACTCTATTTTTATGTCTTCCGCTCCGCTCTCCTCTTCTGTCTCAAAAATAGTGTTTTTTGTCTCCGCTTCCCCATGCTTTTCAACCATAACTGTATTATCGGACTTTTACCGCACCGGGCAAGGTGGAGGCCTTGCCGTTTCATCCCTACATTATCCCCTATTATGCTCTACTGTGAGGCAAAAGGAAGGCTCAGGACTTAACCCCCCTTTGTGCCTTGGTGCCTTTGTGCCTCCGTGTGATTAAAATGGGAGTAAATTCAGAGGCTCGAGCATTCATGCATTTGCCGGCAGGCGTGTCAAAATGACACTTTTTAAAATTTTGTCTTGCATTGGCTGGAAAAATCTCCTATACATAAAGAGGGCTTGAAAACATAAAAATTTTCTGCCCAAACATTATCAAAGGAGCCAATATGCTAGATTATAGCGACTATATGTCCAAACTGCCGGACAATCCTCATGACAATTTCGCGCAATTGCTTGAACAGGTGTGCCGCGATCATTCAGAAAAGGATTTAATTCTGTTCCGTCAGGGCGGCGAAAAAGATTTTACCCGCTGGACTTTTTCAAAGTACGGCGAAGAGTGCCGCAGAATTGCCAGGGGGCTGCTTGCCGCCGGGCTGGTCAAGGGCGACAGGGTTGCGCTCTGGGCGGAAAACAGGCCGCAATGGATGGCCGTATGGATGGGGGCCGTGATAGCCGGCCTTCGCATTGTGCCTATTGACTTTCTAAGCTCCGAAGAAGAATGCCGCAACATCATCAAGATTACAAGGGCAAAGGCGTTTTTTTATTCCGGCAAGAAAAAAGAGTTTGCCAAAAAACTGGAAACCCCTTTTTTAGCCTGCGTCTGCATTAGCCCGGAAGAAGATGGCGGCGGGCAGGCGGCGGTCGAGTACGACAGCTTCGGTGAAAAGGCGCAAAACCAGACTCTGCCGCCGCCGGACAGCATCGCGCCGGACGAGCCGGCCTCCATCGTTTTTACATCCGGCACCACGGGCTTTGCAAAGGGCGTAACCCTTTCGCACAAGGGCATCATCTCCAATGTAAGCGCGGCAATCCGGCTGGTCGAGCCTAACCACACGGACGTTTTCATCGTCGTCCTGCCGCTTCACCACACATATTCCACAACTTGCGCCTTTTTGCCGCCGATTTTTTTGGGCATCCCGGTTGTGGTATGCGAAAAAATCATAGGCAAGGTGATTGTGGACGACATTAGGGATTCTGGCGCAACCTTCCTTGTGGGCGTTCCCCTGCTTTTTGACAAAATGATGGCCGCTATCGGGGCCAAGTACAACAAGCTCTCGCCGCTTGTCCGCCTGCCGCTTAACCTCTTGCGGGCGAAAGCCCTGAAAGAGGCGCAGAACGGCAACTTTGAGTTCGGGCAAAAGGCCTTTCGTTTTTTGCGGAAAAAAGCCGGCCTGCAATCGGTTAGAATAACGGTCTCTGGCGGCGGCCCGCTGAAAATGGAAACAGCGGACTTTTTCGATTCCCTGGGCTTTAACATAGTCAACGGCTACGGCATTAGCGAAAACAGCCCCATTGTCTGCGTGAACCCCCCCCGGTTCAAGCGCAACGCTTCGGTAGGGCTTATGGCAGTTTACACGGACGTGAAAATCCTAAGCGATGACGGGGAGCAGGCGGCTGCGGCCGTTGCCGGGGAGGGGGGGCTTCCGGCGGACGCGCTTACCGGCGTGGGCGAAATCGCGATAAAGTCCCCCTCGCTCATGCTGGGGTATTTTGAAAACGAAGCGGCCACCAAAGAGGTTTTCAACGACGAGGGCTATCTTTTGACCGGCGATCTGGGCTACCGCGATAAAGACGGCTTCCTTTACATCATGGGGCGCAAGAAAAACCTTATCGTCAGCTCCAGCGGCAAAAACATTTACCCGGAGGAAATCGAAGCCTGCTTCAGCGGCGCGCCCATTATAAGCGAGATTTTAGTGGTCGGCAAAAAGTCGCGAACGGAAAGCGGCGAGCAGGTCTTCGCCGTGCTCGTTCCCAACATGGAAGAGGTCAAAGCGCCGCCGGGGGCGGCTGCCGATGAAAGCTTTGTGCGCGATCTTGTAAAAAAGGAGGTCGAAGCGGTAAACCGCAGACTGCCGACATACAAAAAGATCAGCGGCTTCGTCCTGCGAAGCGAGCCTTTTGAAAAAAACGCCCAGCAAAAGATCAAGCGCTTCCTGTACAAGGACTACGAAAAGCCCGATTGACGGATGCAAAAGAGGAGAAAACCGGGGGAGGTGAGCCTTCCCCCGGTCTTCTCAAAAAACTCACACCAAGGCACGAAGACACAAAGCACAGATCAGAAAGCGCGGCTTAATCCCTACCTAATCTTTTCTTTGTACCCTGTTGAAGCAAGAGGAAGGCGCAGGAGTTATCATAATCCCTCCTAACCTTTGTGCCTTTGTGCCTTCGTGTGAGCTTTTCCCCAGTTCCTTTGCGTGGGCTTTTCCCCATGCGCCCCCGGCGCGAGGCTCAAAGAGCGATGTCCGGGATTGTGGCAAAGCCGCGCTCCAGCTCTTCATCGCTTGGAATATGGTCGCTCATCGTTTTGTTGTTGAACGCGGTGTAGGCGCTCAAGTCAAAGTAGCCCGTGCCGCTCAGCCCGAACAGAATCACCTTCTTCTCCCCGGTTCTCTTGCATTCCAGCGCCTCGTCAATCGCCGCTTTTATCGCGTGCGACGACTCCGGCGCCGGCAGAATGCCCTCCAGCTTCATGAACATCACCGCCGCTTCAAAAACATCCGTCTGCTTTTCCGCCCGCGCTTCGATGTAGCCGTCCTTGTAGAGCTTGGAAAGCGCGTTGTTCATTCCGTGATAGCGCAACCCGCCCGCATGACTGCCCGACGGCACAAAGCCGCTGCCCAGAGTCATCATCTTCATTAGCGGGGTCGTTTTCGCGCTGTCGCCAAAGTCGTATGCGTAACGCCCGCGAGTAAAAGTCGGGCAGGACGCAGGCTCCACCGCGATAAAGCGGGCGTTTGACTTTCCCGCCAGCTTTTCTCCCATAAAAGGGGCGATAAGCCCGCTCAGGTTTGATCCGCCGCCGGCACAGCCGATTACAATGTCCGGCTTTACCCCGTACTTGTCCAAGGCCGCCTTCGCCTCCTGCCCTATTATCGACTGGTGAAGCGTAACGTGGTTAAGCACGCTGCCCAGAACGTAGCGGCAATTTTCGGTTTTGGCCGCCTTTTCAATAGCTTCGGAGATCGCGCAGCCCAAAGAGCCGCCGGTGTCCGGGGCCGCCGCAAGAATGGCCTTTCCCGATGCCGTTGTCTCCGATGGCGAAGCTATAAGGTTTGCGCCGTAGGTTTCGATCAGGGCTTTGCGGCCGGGTTTTTGCTCGCAGCTTACCTTGACCATGTAAACCGTAAGGTCAAGCCCGTAAAAGGCCGCCGCCATTGCCATTGCCGTGCCCCACTGCCCGGCGCCTGTCTCGGTTGTAAGCGATCGTATGCCTTCTTCCTTGGCATAATGGGCTTGCGGCCCGGCGGAGTTCAGCTTGTGAGAGCCTGATGTGTTTGTCCCCTCGAACTTGTAATAGATTTCCGCCGGGGTTCCCAAGGTTTTTTCCAAAAAGTAAGCGCGTACCAAGGCCGCCGGCCTGTAGGCTTTGTAAAACTCCTGTATGCCCTCCGGTATGGGGACGAGGCGGGTGGTCTCGTCAAGTTCCTGTTTAACCGGCTCTTTGCAGAACACGGCTTGCAAATCCGCCGCGACGGCCGGCTTTAAGGTTCCGGGGTGAAGCAGCGGTTCGGGTTTGTTTTTCATATCCGCCCGAATGTTGTACCAATACTTGGGTATCTCGTCTTCCGAAAGGTAAAGCCTTGTGGGAATTTTTGATGCCATAAAAAGCTCCTAAATTTTGATGTCGCGGGGGCAAACTGCACCCGGTTATTGCCGAGACGGCAATTTTCAGTTTAGCAAAAAAGAGGAAGAAATTTAACCGCAAAGGGCAGGGAGCGGGGCTTCCCCCCTGTCCCTTTGCCCTCCTTGCCCCCTTCGCCGGGTTTAACCGAGTTTAGCCCAGTTCTTTGCGGGCGGTTATAACCTTGTCAATCAAGCCGTACTTGAGAGCCTGCGGTGCGTTCATCCAGAAATCGCGATCGGTATCTTTTTTAACCTGATCGTAGGGAACGCCAGTTTCATCGGCAACAAGGCGGTCGAGTTTTTCCCGCAAGTTGTCCAGCTCTTTGGCGTGAATCTCTATATCGGTGGCCACGCCCCGGATGCCCGAAAGCGGCTGGTGTATCATGTAGTTGCTGTTCGGCAGCCCCAGCCGGCGTTCTTTGGGCGCGGCAAGAAGGATGAGAGCCGCCGCGCTTGCGACAAGGCCCATGCCGACAGTGAAAACGGGCGGTTTTACAAAGCGAATCATGTCGAAGATTGCAAAGCCCGAATATACATGGCCGCCGGGGGAATCTATAAAGATATAAACAGGTTCGTCGCCCATGTCTTCCAGCAAAAGAAGCTGGCGGATTGTTTTTTCGGCAAGAGCTTCGTTTATTTCGCTGGAAAGCAAAATGGTGCGGGTTTTAAGCATTTTCCCGGCAAGAAAATCCGCAGAGGCGGTCTCTTTGCCGTCTTTCCCCCGCTCGCCGTCATCGTCAAACTTTGGGTGGTTGGCATAAAAAGTCATATCTCATAATAAAACAATTTCCGCAAGATGACAAGCCGGTAATTCTACATTTAGAATTGCTGAAGGAAGTGCCAGCCAACTTGACGCTTGCTGCCGTTTTCCATATTCTGTTTCAAGAAGAAAAGATTCAGACGAAGGTTTGGGGGTTCAGGCAAAGTTTTCTAAACCGCCCTTAGTGCCTTTGTATGAGTTTTTGGCAAGCGTTTTAACGGGAGTTTTTTTGAAAAAGGCGGCGAATTCCATTGGCACGAAAAAAGAAAGTTCCCTGCACAGGGAGCTTAAAACACTGTACTCAGGCCCGCAGGGCATGACGGAGGTGGCCGCCGCCGGCTACATTGCCGACGGGCTTAACGGCGAAGGCGAGTTTATAGAAGTACAGACCGGCAGCTTCGCCCCGCTGAAGCGCAAGCTCAAGGCTCTTTTGCTTGAAGCGCCGGTTAGGCTTGTCTACCCTGTCGCGGCGGCCAAATATATCGAAGTTTTCGAGCTTTTCAACGGCACGGTGTTTTTGCTTCACCGGCGCAAAAGCCCCCGGCGTGGCTCCCCCTGGGACCTTTTCAACGCGCTTGTCTACGGCTGGGAGCTTGCCTCTTTGCAGGGGCTTTCCATAGAGCTTGTCCTTGCAGACATTGTGGAAAGGCGCGTCGCCGACGGCAAAGGCTCATGGCGCCGCCGGGGGCAGAGCATTCTGGACAAGTCTCTGGAAGCGGTTCGCGAAAGCATTGTCCTTGAACGCCCGGCCGACTACCTGCGCTTTGTCCCTTTCGCCCGGCGCGAGGCTTTTACGGCCTCCATGCTGGCGAAAAAGGCCGGGATTAAGGCCGCCCTTGCCCGCAAAGCCCTGTATGTTTTGACCAGGCTGGGTCTTGTGAAGAGGGCTGGCAAAAAAGGCCGTGCATGGCTCTACGAAAGGGTTTGACGGGGAGCGATTTTTGGCCGGAAAACACTTGACACGATTCGGAGGAAGGGGTATGATTATGGAAGAGGTTTTATGGAATCAGATTATTTTGGAACGATTGAATTTGATTGGGCTGGAGCTTCTTCAGAATATACGTTTACAATACCATATTTTGAAAAAGAGGTGGAAGTATTTCTTGGAGCAGAATATAACGAAGACGGGGAAGAAATAGAGGCGTTGCCCACAGAAAACGAAGTATTAGACTATGAAAACACATTCAAAAATTTTCTCGAAAATATCGATGAAATAATAATTGAGATAAAAGAAAAATCATTTGAAAACTATAAAGAGCATTATGCGGAGTATTATGAGAAAAGTTTTATTTTAGACGGTCTTTTCGAGACAGATAAAAAAGAAGGGGAAGTTCACGAACCGCTGAACATTACGACGCAAGACATACATTTTGAGTATATGAAAAACATAAATTATTTAAGAGTATTGAATGAAAAAATAATAATAATGCCAATACATTACAAATTGGATCGCGAGCATGGGCTTGAAATAATATTAAAAGATAATAAAGTCATTGGTATTGACGGAATGGGGGTTTTTGGATCAACATATCATTGCGCAAAATACGGGTAAGAAGCAAAGGCGCGTCCCGGCGGCGCGCTTATTTTTTTGGAGGCGCGGGGGTAATCATGACAATAACAGAGTTCGCCGCCGCAATAGGCGCGGAGGTTTGCCACAGGGATTTTGACGACGCAAAACTTGCCGGCGCATACGCATCGGACTTGCTTTCCGACGTTGTAGCTAACGCTAACGCCAACGCCAGGGGCATTGGCGCGGATGCCGGCGCCTCGGCGCTTATCACGGTGCAGGCGCATATAAACACCGTGGCGGTGGCATCCCTTGTGGACATTTCGCTGATAATCATCTGCAACTCGCGCCCCATCCCCGGCGATATGCTGGAGGCGGCCAAAAGAGAGCGCATAGCGATTTTACGCACGGGCGAAAACCAGTTTACAGTGTCGGCACAGCTTTGGAAGGCGCTTTTTGGCAAGGCTTAAGGAAACGATGATTAAATCCCACCGAGGATTTAATCATCGTTCTTACCCGCATTTTGCGCAATGAAATGAGCAAATGCAGGGGGAACCACTGATT
>JGI24700J35501_10930826_pt1 | contig 25995 bp, 23 predicted proteins | sample TergutTh196P1_FD_35501 | JGI IMG/M metagenome (IMG submission 35501)
AAATCATGCTGTAGGCCGCCTTAACACCCCTCATGATCCCATTATTGCACAAATCCGGGGGAATGTCAAGCGGCCGGGGAGCTTTTTTGGAAAAAAATTCACGCATCGAACCTTATCCTCTCTAAATCTTCCATATTATGAGGCAGGAGGGAAGCGCGGCCTTATCATAGTTCCGCCCGAACCTTCGTGCCTTACCCCAAAGCTACCCCCAATGCGGCGTATCAGTTCCGAGTGAATGGCAGTAACCGTTTCAACTGTGAGCCGGACAACATTGCTCACTTGGCAAGTTCTTCCAAAGCGGGGCGATATTTTTCGATAACCTCGGCGGCCATTGAAACCGCGCTTTCCTTTGATAAAACGGTATATGATGTTTCTTTGTTTTCGGCCGGCGGGCTAAAAGTAAGCGTTACTTTACCCAAGGGTATTTCTTGAGGGATTTCAATGGTAACCTTCCGACTGGCCGGCACGTCGATTGTCTTTTCTATAGTCATAAGGCTAGCATAACACGGGCGGGTAAAATTAGCAATGGGGTGGCTTGTTCAAGTTGCCGCCGAACCCTCTGCCCGCCGGCTACGGTTTTTTCCCTTTGACTTTTTCGCGAAAAATGGTATCATGAAAAGGCAATGGCATATATAAAAAACATTTTTGACCGCAACTTTCTTGAGTATGCCTCGTACGTCATCAAGGACAGGGCAATACCCGATTTGGAAGACGGGCTAAAGCCGGTACAGCGGCGCATACTCCACTCGCTATTTGAAATGGACGACGGCAAGTTCCACAAAGTCGCAAACGTAATGGGACACTGCATGAAATACCACCCCCACGGGGAGGCCTCCATTGGGTCGGCATTGATCGTGCTTGCCAACAAACAGTTTTTAATCGACAGACAGGGCAACTTTGGCAACATATACACCGGGGACGGGGCCGCCGCGCCCCGCTACATCGAATGCCGCGCCACGCCGCTAGCCAAAGACATCTTTTACAACCCAAAACTAACCGAGTGGGCGGCCTCTTACGACGGCAGAAACCGCGAACCAGTCCTGTTTTCGGCAAAAATCCCCGTCGTGCTTGTAACGGGGGCGGAAGGAATCGCCGTGGGAATGTCCACGAAAATTTTGCCGCACAATATAATCGAGGTTTTGCAGGCCGAAATCGCCTGCCTTTCCGGGAAAAAGTTTCAGCTTTTCCCGGACTTCCCCACGGGGGGCTTTGTCGATGTAACCGACTACCGCGACGGCAACGGAAAAGTGCTCGTGCGGGCAAAACTGGACACATCAGACCCAAAACGCATACTGATTACCGAGCTACCCTTCGGCACAACCACCGAAAGCCTGATCAACAGCGTGGAAGCCGCCGCCAAAGCCGGCAGAATCAAAATCCTCGGTATTAGCGACTTTACCACCGACAAGGTCGAGATCGAAATAAAACTCGCCCGCGGCGTGTACTCCCAAGAGACAGTGGACGCACTCTACGCTTTCACCGACTGCGAGCAGTCGATCTCTGTCAACCTGCTTGTAATAAGAAACGGCCTGCCGGCAGTAATCACCGTAACAGAGGTGATAAAGCATCACGCAAAACAACTTGTGCGCATTCTTACGAAAGAACTGGAGCTTGAAAAAAAAGAGCTTTTGGACAAAATGCATCTGCGCACGCTGGAGCGCATTTTTATAGAAGAGCGCATCTACAAGGCAATCGAAAAAATGAAGAGTGCCAAGGGCGTAACGGACGCGGTGCTCGACGGCTTCAAACCCTTTGCAAAAGAAGTGGGCAGCCGGGGGGTCAGCGCGGACGATGTCGAACACCTGTTGCGCATCCCAATCCGCCGCATTTCGCTTTACGACATAAGCAAGGCGCAGGAAGAGATGTTGCAGATTCAGGCGCGTATAAAGGAAGTAAACGGCCACCTTAAAAACATCGTGCCCTACTCGATCAGTTTTTTGAACGGGATTATCGCCAAAATCAAGGCCAACGAAGAGGTTGCCGGCGGGGCAAGAAAAACGACGGCGGGCGTTTTTGAAAAAATCAATGTCAAGGAAATTGTCAAGCGCGATGTCGAGCTAAAGTACGACAGAAAAAACGGCTATGTGGGCACGCTGGTTTTTGGCGAAAAAATCGCCGACGTTTCGCCCTACGACAGAATCCTGACGATCCGCAAAAACGGGATGTACACGGTAACGGAGCTTCCCGAAAAGGCCTTTGCCGGCGCGGACGCCTGGTGGATCGGCGTGGCGGACAAAGAAGCGCTTGCCGAAACGATTTTCACGGTTATCTACAAGGAAAAGGACACGGGCTGTCCCTGCATCAAGCGTTGCATTATCGAAGGCTGGATTATGAACAAGGATTATTTCCTTGTCCCGGAGGGGGCGGAGGTTTTGCATATTGACAAACGGGAGGATTTCATGTTTACAATTAAGTATGCGCAAAAAGCAAAACTGAAGGTGCTTTCAGATGATTTTAGGGCGGCCAGCTACAATGTGCGCGGCCTTAAAGCCGGGGGGCTTCGGCTTTCCAACAAAGCCGCCGCATCTTGTTCCGTTAAACCGGATAAGGGGGGAGGAAAAAATGAAGAGTAGCCACGACATTGTTTTTACTTTGAGTACGGAAGTTTCCGAAGAAGAACAACAAAAGATTCTTGCCGAAATTGAAAGTATGTCCGTCAAAAGTTTCGCCCTTGAAGCCGAAGGCGGGACGGAAGGGCTGGCCGGGGAACCGGCGCTTTTCAAGGCGAAGAAAAAAGGCTCCATGCTTCCGCTTGCGGTGAATGCTGCCGCGCTTTTTTTGCTCGCCATTGGGATTTTCGCCATTGTTTCTTTCCACAGCGGCCGGGAGGAGTATCTGGCCGACAGGGTGCGCGGGGTGGGCAGCACGGAGATGTTGCTTATCGACGAAATACGCCGGGAAACGGCATCGGTACTGGCGGCGCAGGATGCCGAAATTTCGCTGGTTTTACAGCGGGTGCAGGAGATCGAGGCGGAGCTTTACCGGCTTAACGCCGAGGGGGTGGAGATTAGCCCGGAGCTTCTGGCGGAACAGCAGGATTTTCACTTGGGGCTGGCCGCCTTGCAAGACGAGCGGGCGTTGATTTTGGAAAGTTCCCGGATTGCGGAGGCACGGTTGAGGCTTGCGCCGGAGGTTTATGTAAACGGGCTTACTTTGAGCGCGGCGGCCTTGCAGCTTGAAGGCCTGGCAAACGAAATGCAGGCGGAAATGGCGATAGAGGCGCATCTTTCCGGCGGTTTTTCCGTGGTGAACGCCCTGATCGAACAGGCGCGTTTTAACGAGGCCGGCGGAACCTTGAACAATTTGCGGCTCTTTTTAAGCTCGCCGGCTTTTGACAGTGTCCGCTCGCAGAGTTTGCGTCAGGAGCTGTACAACCTTACCTTCAACTCGCTCGATTTGCTGATCACCGAGTTGAGCGACGGGGAGGACGGCCTGGCGAGCCGGCTTGCCGACCTTGAAGCCGCGCTGGAAACGGCGCAGTCCCAGAATGCGTCATTGCAGGCGGCTTTAACCGCTATGGCATCGGACGTGGCCGGGCTTAACAACGCCTTGGATGCCCGCGACAACATGATAATGGAACAGTCGGTAATGATTCTAAACCTTAGAAACGCCCTCTTCGGCTGGGGCTTCTAACCCGCCGGCGGGCGGCCGTGGCATGGTTCGGAAAAACCTCACACAAAGGCACAAAGGCACAAAGGTTAGGAGGTTAGGCGGGATTATGATAGCTCTGCGTCTTCACTCTTGCATCAACAGAGAACAAAGAGAGACAAGGTAGAGATCGGGCATAGCTTTCTAAACTGTGCTTCGTGCCTTCGTGCCTTCGTGCCTTCGTGCCTTTGTGTGAGCATATTCCGAACCCCTGTGCCTTTGTGTGAAATATTTCCGAGGTTCATGCGTTTGTCGTGTGTACCCTTGGCGCGGGTTCTAGGCTAGGTCGGCCGGGAAGGTTATTTTGCGGTTTTTTACCTCGCCGGGGATTACCGCGACCGCCCCGCAGAACTTGCCCCAGATTTCAGCATCGTCGGTAAAGTCTGTTTGGAAATTAATTTCCAGCGCGGCGGCCTTTTCGTGGGCGTGCAGGATTTCCGGGAACCTGAACGCCTGCGGCGTTTGGGCGGCTCCCGTGCTGGCTCGCCTAAGATGACTCTTGACAAAAACGGCGGACTCGCCCTCGTCGCCGCCCCTTTCCCACAACTTCGCGCTGAACTCCTTGGGAGTGTCGGTAAAAGCGACAGCCGGAACCACCGCGCCGTATTTTTGCACAGCCTCGATACAGCGTTCAATTAGATCGACGCTTACCCAGGGCCTTGCCCCGTCGTGAATCAACACATAGTCGGGATTCTTGCCGGCAAGAAAAAAAAGCGCCATGTGAACGGAATCGCGACGGGTTTTCCCGCCGGGGACAAAAAAAACAGAAGGCTTTTCAAAGCCCGGCTTTGCAAAGCCCGCTTTTTCAACCCCCACGCCCCAAGACGCATCCTCGGAAAAAACCCAGGGGGGGAGCGCCCGGCGGGCGGCGGCCTCGTCCCCCGGCGGAATGGCTATGACAATGCTCCGCACGGCGGGCACGGCGGCAAAGGCGCAAACCGCCGAACCCAGCACGCTAAGGGAGCTGTCCAAAAGGCGATATTCTTTTTTGATTCCGCCCATGCGCGAAGAGCTGCCGGCGGCGCAAATTACAGCGGCAATGGAAGAGCCTTTCACAGTCTGCAAAGTTCCTATCGAAGCTCAAGACGGGCAAAAATAAGACTGTCAACCTCTTCCTTGGACTTGCCAAGAGAGATCGAAATCTCATCTTCCAAAAGCTTGAGCGCGGAATCGTAAAGTTTGCGCTCCAGAATGGGCAACTCTTTAACCTTGCTGCGGTGGTAAAGGGAACGCACGATGCTTGCAATGTCGTTCACGCTTCCTTTTTTAAGCAAGTCCAGATTCATCTGGTAGCGCATTTTCCAGTCCGACGGAATAGGCTCGTAATCCTCGCCGATAAGTTCGAGCGCCCGGTAAGCCTCTTCTTCCGAAACAGTCTGGCGCACGCCAAGCTCTTCGGCCTTATCGACAGGAACCATTATCGTCATATCTGTAACTTCGATGTAAATGACATAGTAGGGAACCGAACTGTCTTTGAACTTTTTCTCGACAATATCGGTGATTACCCCCACACCCTGAGACGGATACACAATCTTTTGCTGTATCTGAAAACTGTTTGTATTGACCATTTTCTTTAATATACAAAAAATCCGGGGAAAAGTCTATAGGCCGGCGCGAATCTGGCCCTTGCCAAAAAAGCGGGGGCGGTGTAAAATTAAATATGAAAAAAAACCCTGTTACACAATACCTTTCTTCTCTCCCGCCTGAAAAGGTGGATGTCGGAATGTTGGCTTATCTTTGCAATTTGGCAGAGACAGCCAAAACCTCCCCAGAAATAGCCGTTTCCGTCGTGAAAGAGCTGGAAAACCAAAGGACGCGTGTCAAGCTGATTGCCAGCGAAAACTACTGCTCCCTGCCGGTTCAGCTTGCTATGGGCAATCTTTTAACGGACAAATATGCAGAAGGTTCCCCGTATCACCGTTTCTACGCCGGGAACGAAAACGTAGACGCTATCGAAGATTTGGCGGCCAAGGAAGCCTGCAGTCTTTTCGGGGCGCAGTACGCCAACGTTCAGCCGCACTGCGGCGCCGACGCCAACATTCTGGCGTTCTGGGCGATACTTGATACAAAAATAGAAAAACCCCTGCTGCAAAAATTCGGCGAAACAAATCTCTACAAAGTTACGGATGCCCAATGGAATGAACTTAGAGCCGCTTTAGGCAATCAGCGTCTTCTGGCGCAGGACTACTATTCCGGCGGACACCTAACCCACGGCTACCGCTACAATATGAGCGGCCGGATGTTCGACATTCACACTTACTCCGTCTCCAAGGAAAACGGTCTTTTGGACTACGACCAGATCGAAAAACAGGCGATGGATGTGCGCCCCTTCATCTTGCTGGCCGGCTATTCGGCCTATCCGCGCAAGATCAACTTTAAGCGTATGCGCGAAATTGCGGACAAGGTGGGCGCGGTGTTCATGGTTGACATGGCGCACTTTGCAGGGCTTGTCGCCGGCAAGGTTTTTACCGGCGAATACGACCCTGTGCCCTGGGCGCACGTTGTAACGACAACCACGCACAAAACCCTGCGCGGGCCAAGGGCGGGGCTTGTGCTTGCCACGTCCGAGTTTGCCGACGCGCTGGACAGGGGCTGCCCCATGACGATGGGCGGCCCGCTACCCCATGTGATTGCTGCAAAGGCCGTGGCCTTCCGCGAAGCGGCTTCCCCGGAGTTCCGCGACTATGCCAAGCGCGTGGTGGAAAACTGCCAGACGCTGGCGACTTCCTGCTCGGAAAACGGGCTGGAGGTGCTCACTGGCGGCACGGACAATCACCTTGTTTTGGTAAACGTAAACTCGGCAGGCTTGACTGGCCGGCAGGCGGAAAGCTCCCTGCACGAATGCCACATAACGCTCAACAGGAACAGCCTGCCCTTTGATCCCAACGGGCCGTGGTACACATCGGGTCTGCGTTTCGGGACGGCCGCCCCGACCAGCCTTGGCATGGGCAAGGACGAAATGAAAGAGCTTGGCTCGATTATGGCGAAGGTGGTCAAGGGCACAAGCCAAGCCCCGGCGGAAAAAGACCCCTCCAAAAAAAGCAAGGCGAAGCACCTGATCGACCCGGCGGTAAAGGCCGAGGCGACCGAGCGCGTAAAAAAAGTGCTGGAGCGTTTCCCGGTCTACCCGCAGTTGGACTTGGAGTTCTTGAAAAAGGCTTTTCTAGGCTAGTTGGCCTGCCGGCTAGCCTGATTGGTATGGCAACCCCTAAAAACCGCCTTGGCGGTTTTTAGGGGCTTTTTTTAGGCTAACGGTTAGAATAACCGACGGTTAGAATAACCGACGGCTAGAATAGCCGCCTGCACTCCATGTAAAAACGCTTTTCGCTGGCTATGCCCATGGAAAAACTTTTCCTTGGCAAAGGCCCTATGTGAGCGATAGTCTCGAAAAGGCCCGCCTTGTTAAAGGGCGGCAAAATAATCCCCGTCGCCGGGCTGTCCTTTTTGGAGGCCAAACGCAGAACCTCTTCCTCGCCGTGAATGTAGTCGATTGCGGCCGCCTCCACGCTTTCGTCCAAAAGCGGCTGAAGACTGGCCGTGGAAATATCGGTGTCGCTTGTTTCGACAAGCAAGTAGCTGTTGCCGCATACAAGGCCGAACCGGTTGCCGTTGAACGGCTCGCCGCACAGCCGCATAAGCTCCTGCCATTCCTTGACAGGCCGCGAGGAAAACCCCGGCAGCTTGGAAAGAATGGCCACAGTCGCGTCAAGATTCAGCCCGAAAATAACCCTGTGAATAGGCTCGAACTGAATAGCCTTGTCGTAAATGTTTTCGATTTCCACAAGAGCGTAACGGCAGGAATGCTCGGCGTTAAAATCGGCCTTTCCGCTGTTTGCCGCCTTGTATTCCTCCCAAATACCCTTGGCCGCCGCCAAAGAGTGATTGCCATCCCCCACGGCAAGCAGGAAGGGCGCGCCTTCCTTTCCGCCGTCATAATAGCGGGTTACAGAACGCCGGGCAAGCTGATCAAGCCGCTCGGCGAAAAAGGCCAAGTCTTCGTCCGACTCCAGAAGCCAGCCGGCAATACTGCCGGAGTCCATCATCAGCTTGGTTTCGTAAAAAGCCTTGTTTTTTTTCGCCCGCTCGCCAAGCTCGGCCAAAAGACTGTCCGTTTCGTCATCAATGAGCAACAGCACATGGGGCGATTCCAAAGGCGCACCCCGCCGGATATCCATCCTTGGGGGCAGACGCTCAACGACCGTTCCCTCGGTACTGCGGATTAGAGGACGCGCTTCGGGCTTCCATTCGTATTGCTCAAGATCAAGGGCGACGACAAGCCCCCGGCGCTTTTTGTTAATGCGAGTGTCCCTTTCGATGTACACAACACCCTGCCTGGGAGCCGCAAAAACACCCCCGTCAAGATAACTCTTCATGTTTTCGTGAATTGCGGCGATCCTTTGCTTTTCGTCGCCATCCGCCAAAAACACCTCCGGGATAATCAGATTCAGGGTTGACGGCGACTGCCCGGCGGCGTTTTTAACGCCCTCCCAGTAGTCGCGGTCTTGGGTAAACTGGTCGCAGGCAATTACAGCCCATTTTTGCAAGTCCGCATTTTGCGGCATTAAAATTTCTGGAACCTTCAAACCATGTTTTGCAAGTTTCTGATAATGCTCTTTCATAAAACTTCCTCCTTAAAAAATTACAGGGAGCCGGTAAAACCGCAAACGCGGCTTCCCAACCCCCGTCCGCCGTGCCAAGCCGTAACGCCCCGCCCGGCGGTTTAATCCTATGGGTAAATTTACAGGGAAAAATCCCGGAAGGCGGCAGACTGCCACCCTCCGGGGGTTTTTCATGCTTGCGCGAGAAAAAACGACGGCGGCCTATTCTTCGTCCTCGTCGTAGTCCTCATCCTCGTCGTCATCGTCAAAGTCGTCAAAGTCGTCTTCGTAGTCATCATCATCGTCGTCGTCATCGTCATCGTCATCGTCAAAGTCGTCGTAGTCGTCATCAAAGTCGTCTTCGTCGTCGTCGTAATCGTCGTCTTCAAAATCATCCTCGCCGCCAAAGTCTTCTTCATCGCTAAAAGCGGTGTAAAGAAGCGGGTTTTCCTGCGCGATAAAGCCGGCCCCGTAGCCTTCGGCGGGTTCGAATTCCAGTTCTAATTCCAACATCTGCAACATCAGCTCCTTAGCACTGTCCTTGTGTTCCATGGCCTCGTTTTCGATCATATCATTCTCCCTCTTTGAATTAAGATTGCGCTTGCCCGAAACCTGCGTTCCCGGTCAAGCCCAATATTAGCCCAATGGCAAGCGCAAAGCATAACCATTAAGACCCCTTCTTGAAACATTAAATTAGGTTTTGCGTGATTGTCAACTAGTATTTGAGCGTTTTGCGGCTTAACTTTGAGAATAAACGGGTATAAAATGCAAGTTATGCAGGATTATCTAAAAACCGAGGTTTTTGCTGAAGCAACAGCCCGGGCGACAGCCTACGCAAAGCTGAATTTGCACCTTGCTGTCAAGGGCAGGCGGCAGGACGGCTTCCACAATCTGGAAAGTATTTTTTTAACGCTGGATTTTGGGGATGCGTTGCAGATTGAGGCCGGCGGCGCGGCGGGCGGGCTTGAAATTGTCATGGAAGGAGGGATGGCCGCCCTTATCGCGGGCTTGCCGACAGACGAAAATATTATTTTTAAGGCGGTCGCCTCTTTTCGGCGAGAAACGGGCTGGGATCAGGGATTGAGGATACGGGTGAACAAGATGATTCCGCCCGGCGGCGGGCTTGGCGGCGGCTCCTCCGATGCGGCGGCGGCTCTTTTGGCGATGAACGCTCTTGCCGCCCGCGCGGGTTGCCCGCCGCTTTCCCCGGCGCAGCTTTTGCGGATTGGCGCGGCTTTGGGCAGCGACGTGCCGTTTTTTTTAAGCGGCGCGGCGGCGGCCTGGGTGAGCGGGCGCGGCGAAGTTATCGAGCCGGTAAGGCCACCCGCTGGGCTTTTTTTCGTGCTTGCTGGCGCGGGCTTTCCAAGCCCGACTGCCGGCGCTTTCCGTCTGTTAAGCGAAGCGCGGCGCGGCGGCAGTCCCTTGTCCGGCGGGGGGCCGGCCGGTGGGCGGCGGCTGATAAAGGCCCTTTACGAAAGCCCTGTGGACTGGCCTTTTTGGAATGACTTTTTGCCTGTCTTTTTGCGGGAAGGGGCGGCTTCCCCGGAAAACTGCCCGCCGGACAGTCCTGCCGGTCTTGGCAGGGGCTACGCGGGCATTCTTGGCCGGCTAAAGTCGCTGGGGGCTGGTTTTGCAGGTTTAAGCGGCAGCGGCTCAACCTGCTTCGGGGTTTTCACGGAAAAAGCCACGGCAGAAAACGCCCGCGATGCTCTTGGGGGGGAGCTTGGGGGCGCGGGCTTTGCGGTTCTTGCCCAGCCGGCGAAGGCCAGGCCGGCAAGCTAGGGGCGGGCAAAGTGTTCAATTTTTTTGCCGGCTTTTTATTGCAAAAGCCTTGACAAAACCGGTAAAAGCTGGTATGTTTTATATAGCGCGGCAGGGATGGTTGCATCCCCCCTCGCCACCGTTCCGGGCGCACTTGGTGCGCCCGTGTTTTTTTATTTTATGTTGTCTACATCCATACAGTAAAGCCCGTTGTGCCCTCTTATTTTCAACAATACAGTCCCCCCTTCGGGAAATTTGTTTTTCTCATTATATTTCGGGCTGTTCCTAGCACCATAAAGCTCTCTAATTACCGTTCCTTTAGAAAGCGGAGACTCTTCAAGGTTGATAAACACATTCGGAGCTTGCCCTCTGGAGCGGTAAAAATGCTTTATTAGCGTTTCGGCGCTTCCCCCGCTCATATTCTTGAATTCCGTTTTTTCTCCGTCAACTATGGCATCGTACTTTTTTCCGGGAATTTTTTTGTCTTCCGGCACAAGGTAAACCGTGCTGCCTAAGTCCCTGAGTATTTGGGCGTTCCTTATTTCGTCTCCGAAACTTCTCCCTCTTTTTTTCCGCTCCGAAACGTAAATCCCTTCTTCCCACTCTGTCCATTTTTCGCCGGGGAACAACTCGCTGGCGGCTTTCCCGGCTTTGTCCGCATTTTCCTGCCGGCGTTTTTCAAAATCATCAGATGTCATAGACGCACCGCACGCGAAGCAATGTTTAGCATTCCCCAGTTTAGCATTTTTGCGGCGGCGTATCCACAGGGCGGCAGGACGCGGGGCTGTGCCGGCGAAGGCCAGCCCGTGGCCGCTTCTATTGCCGCCGCGTTCCATTCCGCATTGTCGCTTGCCGGAACCGCGCCACAATCTTTTGGGTCTGCACTGCCTTTTATATGCCGGCCGCGCTTCCAAAGAAGCTCTGCGGGGAAGCAGCAATGCGCCACAGCGGGGTGTTGGCGATGTTTGTGCCTGTTTCTTCCGCGACGCTGCTGAACGAGCGCGTAATGAACGCGTCGTCTGGCCGGCTGTAAATGCCGATAAAACTTAAATCTTGGAGATGCCGCCCTTGACTGTTGGAAAGGGTAAAGCGGACTATGACATCGTCTTGCTCTAAGTAGGCGGCCATCGTCCTTGTCATCTCTTTTAACCGGTCGATTATGTCAGCGCGGTTTGCATAATCCCGGCTGCGGACATCGATGTCAAGATTGAAACCCCAATGGGCAACCAGCTCTTGCGGGGACACGGAATAAAGACGAAGCCCGCTTTGCGGATCAATGACGCGGGAATTGTCCGACCGGCGATCCCCAATAGGGCCAGTCCAAAGGAAAATCTGCGTGGGAGTCTGAGTGTCTCGATCAAGCTCTTCGGGGGCGAAGTAGCCGGCCGCCTTGCCGGCCAGCGCGTCCTGAATTATCCCCTGCGCCCCGCCCCAGACCACGGACTGGGCAAGCGCCTGGCCGTTGTCAACGGTAAAAAGGCGCGTCTCGCCGTTTTGCCGGGTAAACTGAAGCTGCCACTCGATGCTTCTGTTCAGAGTCCCCGAAGAGCGGAACCTTTGGCCCAGCACGGTGAAGTCCCCCAGGGAATAGGCAAGGTAAGCCTCGTAGCGTCTAAGATAATTTACGCGGTTTGTGTGCCCGATAAAAAAATCGGTACAGCCGAAGAAGGAAAACGCCAAAAGAACCACCATAACGGACAATATTTTCTTCACCCCTTAATTTTACGCCGGTTACCCGGTTCCGTCAACCGCTCAAAAGCTCGCGGGGGGCGGGGCACGGGGAAAAACTCACACAAAGGCACGAAGCACTGATTAGCGTCGAGTTAATCAGTGCTTCCTTAGTGCCTCTTGTGCATCCGTGTGCGCCTTTCTTCTCCCTGCACAGTGAAAATTTCCCCCTTGACAAGGCCAACCGGCACAGATACAATGAAAGAAAGCCGCAAGCAGGCGGGAATTTGCGCTTTTCAGTTGTATACAAGGGGGAGAAAATGTTAAACGTCGTAAAACAACTTTGTTCCGAAGTCCAGTTGCCAAAAATGCTTCAGGTCAAGCAAAAATTCGATCCCCAGTGCATAGTCGCGGGGGATTTGCCGGGGGCAATCGCGGCGGAAATGGCCAAGGCCAGCGTCGCCGGCGCGGTCAAGGCAGGCCAGCAGGTGGCAATCACTTGCGGCAGCCGGGGGCTTGCAAACCACGCGCTCATTACGAAGGCCATCGTTGACGTTGTAAAGGCTCGCGGCGCAAAACCCGTCGTCATACCGGCGATGGGCAGCCACGGCGGGGCAACGGCAGAAGGGCAGAAAGAACTGCTTGCCCGCTTTGGCGTAACGGAAGAATACATCGGCTGCCCGATTTTGTCTTCTATGGAAACAATCGAGATCGGCACAAGCGAAGGCGGACACAGAGTGCGCCTTGACAAAATCGCCGCGCAGTCGGACGCGATCATCGTAGCGCACAGGATAAAGCCGCACACCGATTTCCGGGGGCCTTACGAAAGCGGGCTTATGAAGATGCTGGCAATCGGGCTTGGCAAGCGCGAAGGGGCCGCCGTTACGCACGAAGCCGGCTTTTCAAAAATGGCAAAGATGATCGAGCAGTTTGGGCTAACGATTCTAAAAAACGCGCCGGTTGTCATGGGGCTGGGGATTATCGAGAACGCGTATCACCAAACGTGCAGGATCGAGGCGCTGTCGCCGCAGGAAATTATCGACAAGGAACCCGCGCTTCTGGATTACGCGAAAAGCAGAATGGCGAAAATACTGATCGACCCTTGCGACATTTTGGTTGTGGATCAGATTGGCAAGGAAATTTCGGGCGACGGTATGGACCCGAATGTTTCCGGCGCGACATCTTGCGCACCATACGTTACCGGCGGCTTGAACGCGCAACGCACTGTTGTCCTTAGCTTGACGGCGGACACGCACGGGCAGGCTGTTGGCATGGGCGCGGCGCACGCCATTACGAAGCGGCTTTTTAACGAGATCGATTATGACGCAACTTATGTGAACGCTCTTACCGCACGCGTGATCGACTACACAAGAATCCCCCCGATTATGGACAATGACAAAGAAGCGATACAGTTTGCCGCGCGATCGGCGGCCTCGGTGGATTTGGACAATCTTAGAATTATCAGAATTCAAGACACAATGAATGTCGAAAAAATTTGGATTTCCGAAGCCCTGCGGCAAGAGGCCGAACAACATAACGATATAGAAATTTTAAGCGAAGCTGTGCATTTTCCTTTCAACAGTGATGGAAACTTGTGGTAGGAAAAGGCACAGTTATAAAAACGAGGAGATGATATGTTACAACCAGAGAAAAAAAAGGAGCTTGAGCAGATGACGCTAAAGCTCCGCTACAATTTGCTGGAGATGATCGGCGTGGGAACTGCCGGGCATCTTGGCGGCTCAAGCTCGCTGGCGGAGCTTGTATCGGTTTTGTATTTTTACAAAATGAACTTTAGCGCGGACAAACTGAAAGACCCCAACCGGGACAGGCTTGTGCTTTCCAAAGGACACGCCGCATTAATCCAGTACGCCGCGCTTGTCGAAAAAGGTTTTTTCCCCAGGGAAGAACTTAAGCGCGTAAAAACTCTACGCGGCCTTTTGCAGGGGCATCCCGACTGTTCCATTCCCGGCATAGAGGCCGTTACGGGATCACTGGGGCAGGGTTTGTCGATTTCGCTGGGGATGGCTCTGGCCGCCCGCTTGGACAAGCACACATCGCGCATTTACACCGTCATGGGCGACGGCGAACTTTCCGAAGGCCAGCTTTGGGAGGCGGCAATGGCGACGGCGGCTTTCAAGGTTGACAATCTCACCGCCTTTGTCGATTGGAACAAGGTGCAGGCTACCGGCACGACAAAAGACACTTTCGACATTCCCGACATTGACAAAAAATGGGCGGGCTTCGGTTGGAACGTTATCAGTGCCAACGGCCATAATATAGAAGAAATTGTCGGGGCTATAGAAAAAGCCGAAACGGTAAAAGGCCGCCCCACTGTTATCATTCTTGACACTATCAAGGGCAAGGCTTTTTCTTTTGCGGAAGGAAACGCGGCGTATCACAACGGGATATTTACCGAGGAAACATATCAGCAGGCGATCCGGGAACTGGACGCTATAAAAGCGGGGTTATAATCGTGGAAAAATCAGAAAAAAAACTTGCGGGTTTAAGAAAGGCCTACGGCGAAGCGTTAGTCGAACTGGGCAAAGAAAAATCGGAAATCGTGGTGCTGGAAGCCGACTTGGGCAAGTCCACCATGTCGCTGATGTTCAAAGAGGTTTTTGCCGACCGGTACTTCGAGATGGGCATTGCCGAGCAAAACATGGCATCGGTTTCTGCGGGGCTGGCCTTGAGCGGGAAGATTCCTTTTTACAGCACCTTTGCGGTGTTCGCATCCGGGCGCGCCTACGATCAAATTCGCTGTTCTATCGCAATCCCTAACTTGAACGTGCGAATTTGCGGTTCCAGTTGCGGGCTTTCAGACTTTGGCGACGGCAAGACGCACCAGTCCGTGGAAGACGCAAACATTATGCGTGCCATGCCTAACATGACGGTGTTAAACCCGGCGGACGCTGTGGAAACGCGCAAAATGATGCGGGCGCTTGTTTCGCATAACGGGCCTGCTTACATTCGCATCAACAGAAACGATTTGCCGATCTTCACGGCGGAGGACGGCGAGTATAAAATCGGCAAAATGTATCCCGTAACGGAGGACGGCGATGTCGTAATTTTCGCTACCGGCGTTATGGTTAGCAAGTCCGTGGAAGCGGCCGAAAAGCTTGCCGGCGAGGGCGTTAAGGTGCAGGTGGTGAATGTTAGCACTTTGAAGCCTCTGTTACGCGAAGAAGTTCTGAAGTACGCCAAGGGAAAAAAAGCTGTGATTACTGCCGAAGAATCGGTAAAAACCGGCGGGCTTGGCGGGACTATCGCCGGCCTGCTTTTCGGCGAGCTTCACGTTCCCTTTAGGCAGGTTGCCATTGACGACGTGTTCGGTACGTCGGCGCATTCCTACGAGGAGCTTTTGGTCGAGTACGGCGTTAGCAGCGCCGATGTGTACAATGCGGTGAAAGACGCATTGAAATAATAAAATACCGCCGCAGGTTGCGTCTTGCGGCGGGTTTTGAAACTTATAACGAGGAGATTTTTATGACGGTTGGATTTATTGGACTTGGTATCATGGGCAAGCCCATGTCGAAAAACCTTATCAAGGCCGGCTACAAGCTGGTTGTTTTTGACAAATTTGCAAAGTTCGACGACATTGTCGCGCTGGGAGCCGAGGGTGCTTCCTCCAACAAAGAGGTCGCGGCAAAAAGCGATATTGTTATCACAATGTTGCCTAACTCGCCTCATGTAAAAGAAGCGATCTTGGGGGCGGGCGGCGTTATCGAAGGCTGCAAGTCCGGACAAATTGTTGTTGACATGAGTTCTATCGCGCCTGCCGCTTCGCAAGAAGTGGGCGAGGCTCTTAAAGCCAAGGGTGTTGCCTTTTTGGATGCGCCTGTTTCCGGCGGCGAGCCGAAAGCTATTGAGGGAACTCTTGCGATTATGGTTGGCGGCGATGCGAAAACTTTTGAAACGGCAAAGCCGGTTCTGGAAAAAATGGGAGCCTCCGTTGTTTTGGTTGGCGACATTGGCGCGGGGAATGTCGCAAAGCTTGCGAACCAGATTGTCGTAGCTCTTAACATTGCGGCGGTCTCCGAGGCTTTCGTTCTTGCGACAAAGGCGGGTGTAGACCCGGCGAAGGTTTTCGACGCGATAAAGGGCGGGCTTGCCGGCTCCACGGTTATGAATGCAAAAGTGCCGATGATTCTTGACGGGAATTTTAAGCCGGGTTTTAGGGTGGAGCTTCATCAAAAAGATTTGCAGAATGCGCTTGATACCGGCCACAGTTTGAACTCGCCGCTTCCGCTTACGGCTAACGTTATGAAAACAATCCAAGCGTTGGTGGCCGACGGCATGGCGGCTAACGATCACAGCGCGATTGTCCGTTTTTACGAAAAGCTGGCGCACGTTGAAGTGCGTAAATAGGAGCGGCCAATGCGACTTGCACAAAAAACCGCATTGATTACCGGTGGTGCGCAGGGGCTGGGCGCGGCGATTGCCCGCTTGTTTGCCGCAGAGGGCGCGACTGTTTTTCTTGGCGATCTTAAAGCCGAAGATGGCAACAAAACGGCGGCTGAAATTTCCCAAAAGGGCGGCAAGGCGTTTTTTGTTACGCTGGATGTCGCAAGCGAGCAGAGCTGGATCGATGCTATGGCACAGGTTCAATCCAAGGCCGGCCGTCTTGACGTTCTTGTAAACAACGCGGGGATAAATATCCGGGAACCTGTCGAGGTGATGAAGGCGGAAAACTTGGACACGATGCTTGCAGTAAACGTGAAGGGGCCGTTCTTGGGAACGAAACACGCGATTCCTTTGTTGCGAAAAAGCGGCGGCGGTTCTATTATCAATATGTCGTCGGTTTGCGGTCTTGTCGGCCACGCTTACACTACCGAGGCTTACACTCTTACAAAGGGCGCGGTTACGCTTTTCACCAAGTCTATTGCCGTGCGTTATGCGAAAGACAACATTCGTTGCAACTGCATAAATCCAAGCACGGTGGACACGCCGTTGATTCAAGAGTTGTTCAAAGACCCCCAGCGCAAACAGGAGCGTCTTGGCGAGGTTCCTCTGGGCAGGCTTTGCACGGATGTGGATGTCGCCAACGCCGCGCTTTTCCTGGCCTCTGACGAAGCTTCTTTCATTAACGGCATCGCTCTGCCTGTTGACGGCGGCACTGTCGCAGATTAGTTTTTGAGCCGCTTGCAAGCCGCGGCCTTGGCCGGGTGCAAGCGGCTCTTTTTTGTTAGCGGTTTAGGCTTTTCCCCCGCCCTTTCCGGGAAGTGCTTTTTCGATAACCGCCCTAAGCTGTTCCTGCTGGGCAGTGCCTCCGTGGGAATTTTCGACGACCTCTTTATCGCGCTCGCCACGGTCTTTGCCGAATAGCCCCGTAGAACACCACGCTTAATCGGTATTTTTAACCCGCAATTCGTTTGTCGGGGCGTTGATTTTGTACCTGCCCGTGAAAACATTTGTTTCGATTGCAAGAAACGAACCACCGCCGTTCAAGTGCCCGTCAAAAACATCAGCCGCTTGCCCTATTTGACTTTCCTTGCTTTGCACGCAAAAATATTCCCCGGCGGGAATAGACATAACCCGCTCCTTTACCGTTACAGCGATATGTTGTGGCAATTCTGCGAACATATAGAAATTCGTTTTTGCCGGCGTGTACTCGCATAAAAAACCATACTCCAAAAGCTCGGAGTAAAGCCATTCGTCATAATTGTCCTCATAATAGAACAAGTCCAAAGACATTTTGATAATTTCAAAAGGTTCCGCATTTTTGAACTCGCTTTTAAGCCCGCTTTTAAGCGCACTTTCGCAAGGCGTAACGCAAAAATACTTTTGGGGAAACACCCGCTTGTAAATTTTGCCATCCATCGGACTCTTTTCCGTTAGAGCAATCTTTCTCTCAATATCGCCAATAAACTTCAAACCCTTTTGCAAGAGCTTCAGCTTTTTTTCGGCAATCTCTTTACCGTGCGCCAGCAAGCCCGAATAATCAAGCGTTTCATCCTCTTCTATAAATTGAGTCAGTTCTTTCAAAGGAATATCCAGCTCGATGCACAGACTTATAATCTCGACAAGATAAACTTGGTCAAACGAATAGTACCTGTAGCCGGAATACGGGTCTGTAAAAGCCGGCTCCAACAGCTTTATGCGCTCGTAATAGCGCAAAGAGTCAATACTTGCCCCAGTGTACTTGGCAAGTTCACCAATACTCAAAAAATTATTTTTCCGCGCCATGAATTTTCCTTGACTCTGGTATTATACCAGATTTTAGAATTAGAGTATACCCGAACAAAACCCGCGTAAAAGCGGCTTTGCGAAGGAATTTTTGCAGGCAAACATAATTTGCCAAGGAGATTTATTATGAAAGATTCCGAAAGGAACACGTTTTTAGTGCTGGCGGTAGTATATTTGAGCTTTTTCGCTTTGGGCTTGCCGACAGGCGCATTTGCCGTGGCTTGGCCCGGCGTCGTTTACGAGATGGGCATACTCATGGAGCAAGCCAGCCTTATTCTTATCGCCAACATCGGGCTGTATTCGCTAACAAGCAGCCAGCTTTGGCGCATTTACAAATACTTGTATGTGGAAAAAATCGACTTGATAGGCGCAGTCATAATGGCGGCATCCATGTTCGGGCTTGCCCTTTCACCTAACTTTACGATGTTCGTCGTATTTTCGGCCACAACCGGGATAGGCAGCGGGATGATAGACACCAGCCTTAGCGCGTACATGGCAAAGTCATTTTCCGCCCGGCACTTAAACTGGCTTCACGGCTTTCTCGGCATGGGGTCAACTATCGGCCCGGTAATCATGACGCAAATGATGGTTCTGTTTAGCTGGCGCATGGGCTATCACACTCTTGCTATCATAATGGTATTATCTTCCGTTGTGATTTTGACAAGCGCGGTGAAAAAAATTTGGAAGAAAGAAGCGATAGCGATGGACAAGAAGCTGGCGGATGAAGCGGCGCTTGCTGGCGGCGATAAAAAGGATGTCGCCGAACCGGCGAAGGCGGCAGCAGTCGCGGCACCAGCCGGGGAAAAAATGAGCAAGCGGCGTTACTTGACAAAGAAGCGTCATCAGTTTATGGAAGTGTTAATGTCTTTCATATACGGAGGGATGGAATACTCCATAGGTTTTTGGATTACGTTCGTGCTGTTGGAATCTAGAAATATGCCGCTTGAACTTGTGGGGATTTTCCCGGCCGTTTACTATGGCGGCTTAATGATAGGGCGTATGATTTTTGGATATTTCGCAGAAAAGATGCAAGACATCACAATGATACGACTTGGGCTAGGATTGGCTTTCGCCGGAACGCTGGCGCTGATGTTTATCCACGGCGCTTTTGTCGGCATTGGCGGCATAGCCCTGGTCGGCGCAGGCTTTGCGCCGATCTTTCCCTGCATAATGCACGACACAGGCAGCCGCTTTGCCCCAAGACTGCTAACAAAGCTGGTCGGCCACGAAGTTGCCGCCAACGCTGCCGGGATTGCCGTCCTGTCCGCCATAAAAGGCCCTATTTTAGCGCACACTTCTTTGGAGGCTCTGTTTCCAATCATGCTGGGGCTTATCGCGCTTACTTTTTTTCTTAACGAAGTTTTGGAGCGCGCTGTTAATCGGCTTGGGAATTAAGCAAACGGGCTGTAGGCCGATACATCGGACTACAGCCCCCGGCGGCGCTTACCAAAGCCCCAATACCCTCCACCACAGACCGCCAAGGCCAAGCCAGATTATATTGAACACAATGGAAATAATGAAAGCATAGCCCCAAAAGTGGTTTTGTTTAATGTAGCCCGAGCCAAAAATTACAGGCGCAGAACCGGTAGCATAATGGGTAAGCCCTCCGAAAAGGCTGCTGATGAAAGCCAGAGAAAGCGCGGCGAATAAAGGCGGGGTTCCGACAGCGACAGCAACTGCCAGAAGAGCGCCGTACATTGCGCTAACGTGTACCGTATTGCTGGCGAAAAAGTAGTGCGAATAATAGTAGACAAGAGCAATTATTAAAAAAGCCATCTGCCAGCTAAGCCCGTGCACCGCATTAGTTACAATGTCGCTAAACCACGGAATTATACCCAAGGTATTTAACTGCCCGGCCATCATAACCATAGTAGCAAACCAGATAAGAGTTTCCCATGCAATTTTTTCGTTTTTTACGTCCTCGAAAGTCAGAACGTTTATTAACAACATGGTACAAACACCAATTAAGGCGCTGGTTGTCGCATCAATCCCGATATAAGAACCGAATATCCATAACAGCAAAACCATAAAAAAGATGCCTATCATCTTTTTTTCTATCAAGCTAAGGGGCCCCATTTCTTCAAGCTTTTTCTTGGCTATTTCGGCAGCTTCGGGGGTTTCTTTTATTTCGGGCGGGTACAGCTTGTAAAGAATCAACGGCAGCACAGCCAAAGTAACAAGACCTGGGACAATAGCCGCTATCATCCACTGCACCCAAGTAATTTCAACGCCGATAACCTCTCTTGCAATTAATACGGCAAGAGGGTTTGCCGCCATAGCTGTCATAAACATGGCGGATATAGGCATATCCGCCTGAAATGTCGTAAACAAAAGAAAAGAACCGACCCGGCGCTCTGTGCCGTTTTCTGGCTTTGAGTCAGAGACTTCTGCCAAAGAACGGATAATGGGGAAAAGAACCCCGCCCATTCTTGCCGTGCTGCTTGCCATTGCCGGCGAAATAACAAGATTGCTGGCGATGAAAGAATAGCTCAAACCCAGGGTTTTCTTGCCAAACTTCTTCATAAAAAGGTACGAAACCCTTTCACCCAGCCTTGTTTTAATAAAGCCCCTGCAAATGAAAAAAGCGGAAATGATAAGCCACATGACCGTGTTGGAAAACCCGCTCAATGCCGGCCCTATTCCCAATGTCCGGGTAATAACGAGCATTACAATGGCGATAAAAGCAACCGTCCCCATAGGCCAGGGTTTTAGGATAAACGCGGCAATAGTAAACGCAAAAATAGCTAACAGAGTCCACGCCCTTTGCGCATCCCTTGCCGGAACCGCTTCCGCTATTTCATAAAGGCTTTGCGGGACTGGGAGCAAATAAACGACAAGCCCAATAAGTATGCTAACTCCCGCTGTGAACCACAACGAATCAAAAAAATTATTTTTTTGCATAAGGTAACCTCCAAAAACCAAATAGGGACTTGCGATAAAAAATGCTGCGAACAGTCTCTAAAAATTTTGGTTTGTAGAGTCTGCCTGTAATCAGCTTAACAAAATCTCAGGGTTTTCAACAATCATTTTCCGAATTTCTTGATCGCTAAACCCGTTTTTCAGCAAGATTTCGACATATAACGCCATGCCTTCATCTGGGTACGGGGCTTGCCCCTGAGTATAAAAGCCGGTGTTTTTACCCGCCGGCAATGTTACCATTCCCAAATCGGTAGATATTATAAAATGTTCAGGGCCTAGTTCTTTCATTTGGACGCAAAGCTCTTCGTGCGGAACAAATGTTGTCGCATAAGCGTGTTCAAGAATAGCCCCAAGTTTTATAAACTCCCTCTGCTCTTCCACCGTGTAAAAAGTCCCTTTCCAGTCAACATGGGCTACCAGCATCTTTTTTACCCCCCGTTTTTTTCCTTCCCGCACAAGAGCGAATGCTTCTTCGTGGGATAAATGGGCAGTAACCATGATCAGGTTGTACTCATTGATAATGTCGATTATAAAATGCACCTCTGGAATTAGTTTTCCGTCATCGTCAAATATGGTTATGCCAAAAGGCTTCATGCCCATTTTTTCCAGCTTTAACTCCATGTCGACCATTATTGGCACATTGTTTTTAAGCCTGTCAATGTCGTGCTTGGCATCCACTGTCGGGAACCATACGAATTTTCCGCCTAGCCGCGCGGCAGTTTCTACCGCTATCGGGTTTACGCCGCCTACGGTGCTGTTCAGCACCACGCCGCCTGCGACTTTCAAGTGCGGATACTTAAGCCCTAGCAAAAAAGCCCTGTCTGATGTCGGGGCATAATGAGCTTTGATTGCAAAGCCCTTTAACCCTGCTTTTGTAAACCGCTCTGCAAGCTCAAAATCATTTACGCTGCGCGGGCGAACATCCGGCGCCGAATGAATGTGCAGGTCATAAGCTCCCTGCAAAAGTTTCCTTACATGATCGCTCATAACATGATCGTCCATACTGCACTCCTTTCAAAAAATTAAAAATCCTTAAAACCCCAAGCGGGGCTTTTTACCATTGCCGCCTTCGTTTTTCCCCTTTAGTTTTTTGTCGGCAGGCTTAACATCCTGCGGGCTTCTTGGGCATCGGCAATTTCCAAGCCCATTGCCAGGGCAATGTTGCGAACACGTTTTACCAAATCGACATTTGTCGCAAGGCTTTTCTTTTCGTAATCATAAAAAACATTGTCTTCCAGCCCAACACGCACATTCCCGCCCAGAGCCAGTGCCATAGCCGCTAATTCCACCTGCCGCCTGCCAATGGCGGTAACCGTCCATGTGCATTCGGCAGGCAAGCTTTCGTAAAGATAAAAAAGATTTTTCGGAGTTGCTGGCAAAGAGCCGGGAACCCCCAACACAAAGTTAAATTGCAAAGGGGCCGAAAGAACGCCCTTTGAAGCCATGTGAACGGCGTTATGCAACATGGCGGCATCGAAAACTTCGATTTCCGGCTTGACGTTGTATTTCGCCATTTCGCTGTTCAAATGGCTGATTGTATCCGGGTCGTTAAGGTTTGCCTTTGCCGGAAAGTTGGAGGAACCAGTAGCGAGGCTGGCCATTTCCGGGGCAAGGCAAATCATCTGCCCGCGCTCCAATGCGGAATTCCCGGCGCGGCCCCCTGTGGAAAGCTGTGTTATAATGTCGCAATCTTTTTTTCCGGCAAGGCATTCCATAATTTGCCGATACACATCGACACTCGATGTAGGCAGGCCTTTATCATCGCGGGCATGGATATGCGCTACCGCAGCGCCTTCCTTCCAGCAAGCATAAGCCTGATCCGCTATTTCCTGCGGCGTTACAGGCAGGTGAGGTGTCATCTCCTTGGTGGGAACATTGCCGGTTAAGGCGACGGTAATAATAACTTTACGTGGCATCTGTTACTCCTTAATCATGCTCTTTCTTTATTTTAGGCCATTTGCAGTTTGTTCAAACTCTGCAAAGCCTGCGACTATTTTTTCTACAAGCTCATCCACCTGATCTTTGGTTATGATAAGCGGCGGGGCCAGCAAAAATTGATCTCCGTTTTCGCCGTCTGCCATGCCGTCCCCGGGGTAGACAACTACGCCGTGTTTCATCAATGTTTGCGTTAACTTTTCGGCAAGACCATGTTTGCGGGCAAAAGGCTCTTTGCTTTTTTTGTCCCTCACAAACTCCACGCCCTGCATTAAACCTTTGCCGCGAACATCGCCTACGAACCAGAAGGGGAGTATTTTTTCCTGCAACTGTTTTAGCAAATAAGCACCGTTTATCTTGGAGTTTTCCACCAGATTTTCTGTCTGGATTACTTTTAACACTTCCAGCGCCGCCGCAGCCGCCAAGGGGTTGCCGCCATAAGTATGCCCGTGTACGAAAACTCCGGAGCCGTTTTTAAAAGCCTCGTAAATTTCGTCTTTTGCAATTACCGCGCCAAGGGGCACGTATCCGGCACTCATGCCCTTAGCGGCGCAAATAAGATCGGGGACAACGTCGAAATCTTCTATTGCAAACATACTGCCCGTGCGCCCGAAGCCTGCCATCACTTCATCATCGATAAGCAAAATATCGTAATGATCGCATATCTGGCGGATAATTTTAAAATAATCAGGATGAGGCACTAAAGCGCCGGAAGCCGCTCCCACTACAGGCTCGGCTATAAAAGCGGCGATGGAATCCGGCCCTTGGAACTTGATACAACGTTCCAAAGCATGGGCGCATTCCACATTGCAAGTTTCGCTCTCTAAACCGAAGGGGCAGCGGTAGCAGTAACAATTTTCGATGTGCGGAAAGTCCAGCAAGTACGGAACATACTTTTTTCTTCTGGCATCGCCTGTCATGGACAGCGCGCCTATAGTGTTCCCGTGGAAAGAGTTCCAGCGGGAAATCATTTTATACTTGCCCGTTTTTCCGTCCCGCTCCAGATAATACGAGCGGGCCATTTTTAAGGCGGCTTCTGTCGCTTCGGAGCCGCCTGACACAGGATACAGTTTGTTCAGCGAACCGGGGGCTAAGGCGGCGACCAGGTCCGCCAGTTCGCGAAGCGGCGCGTTTGACCAGCGGGACAAATGGCTAAAGGCGACTTTTTCCGCCTGCTTCATAACCGCCTGCGCGACCTGTTTGTTGCCGTGTCCTATGTTCGATACGGCGGCCCCGGAGCAGGCATCGATATATTTTTTTCCGTCTTTATCGTAAAGATAAATGCCGTCCCCATGTTCGACCTCTGTCAAAGTTTTTTTGACATTGCGATAGAATACATTGCTCATTTTCCAGACCTCCAATTAAATTTGCCCCGCGGCTTGGCGTGTCAACCGCTTTTCTTAAAGGTAACATTCAAAAGTTTTTCATGCACCTGAATCATGCCGCCTTTATCGCAGTCGCCCAAGCCGTTCAAAAGTGCCATTTGATACGTTGTCGTGGCGGCGGCCAGTACGGGCGTGGGGATACAGAACTCCGCGCCAATTTCCGCCGCGCAGATCATGTCCTTGTAGGCAACCTTCATGCTTAAACCGCCTTCGAAAAATTGCCGGTTTAAGATGCGCGGGGCAAAATACTCGCTAACATGACTTCTGCCAGTGCCGTTGTTGACGACATCGATAACTTTTTCGCAGTCAAGCCCCAGTTTGGCAGCCATTGGCAGAATTTCCGTCGCGGCCGCCACATTGATGTTCAAAAAAAGCTGGTTTATAAGTTTTGTAAGCTGCCCGCTGCCAAGCTCCCCCATGTGGATAATTGTTTTCCCGGCACAATCCAGATACTTTTTTATGCTTTCAAACACTTTTTCATCGCCGCCGCACATGATTGTCATAGTGCCTTCATTGGCGCGTAATGGCGAGCCGGAAATTGGCGCATCGATAAAATGCACACCCTTTTCTTCCAAAAGTTTGCCTATCTCCAGCGCGACCTTGTAGTTGATTGTGCTAAAGTCAACCAGTATTTGCCCTTTTCTAAGCAGAGGGAAGAGAGGCTCGCTGCAAATTACTTCTTTGACCGTTTTCGAGTCGGGCAGGCAGAAAAACAATATGTCCGCTTCGGCCGTGTCGGCAATGTTCGCCGTAACTTTTGCGCCGTGTTTTTCAAATTCGGGGTAATACCTGTGGTCTATGTCGTTTACGATCAACTCCGCGCCGCTTTTTATCATGTTAAGAGCCATACCCTTACCCATTTGTCCCAAGCCGATAAAAGCAATTTTCATGTTGCACTCTCCTTAAACTTTGCGTTAGGTTTTTTTACCGCCCTTTCCGGGAAGGGCTTTTTCTATAATAGCCCTAATCTGCTCTTGTTGGGAAGCGTTGCAATCCGCCAAGGGGTTTCGCACGCTGCCGCCTTTGTAGCCAAGATAGTCGCAGGCGTATTTCAACCCGGCAATCCCAAAGCCGCCGGTTACAGCGCCGTTCACAGGGAACATTCGCTGGTAAAACTCGAAGGCCTCTTTGTGCTTGCCCGCCTCGTAGAGTTCCTGTGTTTCGGCAATCTCGTTGGGGCAGCAGTTCGCCATTGCGGAGATTATGCCCGTGGTTCCCATTGCAAGCGCCGGATACCATGCGGAAAAAGTTCCCGTCATAACCTGGAAGCTGGGGTCGGCCACACGCAGGAAGGTCGCAAGCTGAGGAACGTCCCCGTTGGAATCTTTTATGCCCACGATGTTTTTGTGCCGACTTAATTCCGCAACAGCATCCGCGCCGATATTGACATTCGTAAACTTGCTGACATTGTAGATAAGAATGGGAATATCCGAGTTATCCGCAACTTCCGTGAAAAAACGGATCATGGCTTTGGAGTCCATAAAAGGACCGTAATAAAAAGGCGTCAATACAAGAGCGCAGTGTGCGCCAAGTTTCGCGCACTTGTTGGTAAGTCTGACAGTCTCCCGTGCGGAGTCCATCCCGGAGCCTACCATGACAAACCTGTCTTTTTTGGCATTGTGTACGGTAAGTTTTACCAGTTCTAGCTTTTCTTCTTCGCTCAAGTAGACAGTCTCGCTGTTGGAGCCAATGACAAGGTAGCCCGCCATTTTGTCTTCGTTCCATTTGTTGACATTGGAAACAAATGCGTCCGTGTCCAAATCTCCGTTTGCCTTAAAGGGCGTTACCATTGGGGGAATTACCCCATATGCGTTTACTTAACTTAACAAAACATCAAAAAAGAGTTAAACTGAAGGCATGAGAGGGGAAGAAGCAAATTTTGAACGGTTATTGTCAGT
>JGI24700J35501_10930825_pt1 | contig 25895 bp, 28 predicted proteins | sample TergutTh196P1_FD_35501 | JGI IMG/M metagenome (IMG submission 35501)
CTAGCCCCAGACCCCGCCACTTTGTAAAGTGGACAAACTTTAAATTTGGTTTTGGCTCTAGATTCGCCATTGGGGATATTACAACACAAACAAACAGGTTTTTGCCCAACAAACAAAAAACCTGAAACAATTAAGCAAAACCAAGACCCATAAAAAACGAACGATGGGGTCAAGGGGCGCGCCCCTTGCGGGGTGTGGGGCAGAGCCCCACGGTTTTAAAGGGAATCGAGTAAAGCGTCTATTTCTGCGTCCTTTAGTTTTTTTGCTAGTTCGGCTTCTTCGTCTAGTCCGGAAAGTGCCATGTAACCCTCAGCTTTGTCCTCGGCAGCCCTTACTTGAGCCTCAAATTTGCCCGCAACTCCACTTTTCACACGTTTATCAACGGCATCAATGGACTTGCCTATAGCCTCCGTAGATTTCGCTATATCCATTCGATTTTGTCGATCGGCAGTCTCTCTTCTTCGCTTTTCTAGTTCATCTTCAAGGCTTCGGATTCTAGTCTTCCAAGCATCAGCAGCTTGCCTTGCATCTTCGTATTCTGCACGCTTGATTTCAAGATCCTTTTTTACACCCGCCAAACGCCCTACCAATTTTCTTGCCGCATCCAATTCTTGCCTACTTTTCAGCAGTTTTGCCTTTTCCGTGAGTTCAATCTCTTCTTTTTCAAGCTCAACAACTTCACTTTGCAAGCGTACAGGTCTTCCAATAAAAGAGGCGGCGGCGTGTTTCGCTTTCGCCAACGCTTTTTCAATATCGGCTATATTCAACCGATCCATTCTTTCGGGACTTGCAAAAACATCGCCCAAATCATTCCAAAAGGCCCTAAATCCATCAAGCATTTTTCCCATTCTCAATTCTCCATTCTTAAGTGCTTAAAACCGTGGGGCTCTGCCCCACACCCCGCAAGGGGCGCGCCCCTTGACCCGCTCATTTTTTATTATGACTATCCAGACAACTCATAATTTGACGATAATATCCGCCCCTACGAAACACCGAAAATTTGGAAATATGAGTTAATTGGGTAGTCATTTTTTATTGGTTTTATCCGAATTGTATTAGATTTTTTGCGTTCGTTTTAATTTTTATTCGTTCATTTGGCTGACTGTGGTGTTTAGGGCATCGATTATTTCCTGAACTTTTTCCGTATCTGTAGTGCCGAGTCCTACTAAGTCAACGAAGCATTTGTCTATCCGCCGCAACAATTCACTAACGGTTTGTTGCGTTTTTACTACCAACTCAACTTGTTGAATCCCCAATTCTTGGCTTTTGTTGATTTGCCCTTGGAGATTCATTCGAGGGTTGTCGTTCGAAGAAGGGGATTTTAGAACCGTGTCATAACTGCGTAATCTTGCTATTAAATCCACCAACAAATTTTCTGCATATTTTTGCAAATCTACAACAGGGAGGGCTGAACGCTCGATTTTATCCAATTCGTCATAACTTTTAAGGAGGTTTCTGTGATTTTGGATAGCATCCTCAACATCTCCGCATCTCTTGATTAAATGGCGAAAATCGTCAGCTAGGGGGAGCAACTGTTCTTTAGCCCACTCTAACCCCTCAACAACAACTGGTCCAGCAGGTTCTTCAAGCAATCCCTTTAAAAAACCTACAACACCACCTCCCGACTCTTTCGGCATAACCACTCGAACGCATAACTCATAGCTTGGTCTTTGCTCAAGGTAGTCCAAAATAAAAGCCGATTTATCTAAACTTCTTTCTTTAAGCCCTCTTCGGTTGCCGATATAGCGTATGATGCAGATTGCGGCAATGCACATTATTAAGATTGCTCCAACTACTAAAGCAAGCCGCATTATCCAACCAGAGACGTTCAGTGAAATGGCAATAGTCAGAAGCCCAGCGAGTAGACCAAGAGCGATATTTATGATAACAATCCCGTTTTCGGGGAGTGTATATGCACTAAATTTAGCCTTAATATCACTCCACGAGCCTGTGCCAGCGAAAAAAACAACGAAAGCAGCAATTACAGCAAAAATGATACCGAAAACCATTTCGTTCCCCCTTTTAATGTTGCTAAAAATTTTATTTCCGTTTATTCAACCATTCCAAAGCCGCATCAGAAACCAACTTCAAGTTATCGGCAACAAACGGCGTGGGCAACCCAGCATCTCCAATCAAATCCACGAAAGTTTTCGTGCCAGCCAACGAAAGCAGCCGCAAATATTTTTGCCAAGCCTCGCTGTGATTTTTCTGGTCAATCGCCCAAAAACTCAACGCCATAATCTGTGCCAAACAATAATCTATATAATAGAAAGGATACAAATAAATGTGCAGTTGTGCTTGCCACATACGCCCTTCGCTGATGTACGGAATATCCGACAAATCCAGCCATGGACGATATTGAGCCTCTAGTTTTAGCCATTCTTGGTGGCGTTCGGCTGGCGTAAGTTGGGGGTTTTCGTACATTATGTGCTGAAACTCGTCAACCATTGTGCCGTACGGGATAAAAATCAACGCAGATGCAAGGTGGCTATAATAATATTTGTCGGTTTGCTCGGCGAAAAAGCCCTTCATCCACGGCCAAGTGAAAAATTCCATGCTCATCGAGTGAATTTCGGCGGTTTCGGCGGAATATTCCTGCAATGCGGACGGCTTGATGTTGTTCATGGCAATATGTGCCGCCAAAGCGTGCCCTGCCTCGTGCGTGAGAACGTCAATATCGCCCGAAGTACCGTTAAAATTGGCGAAAATAAACGGTGCTTTATATTCGGGAAGTGTGGAACAATAGCCGCCAGGGGATTTTCCTGGTCGAGTTATAACATCAAACAATTCGTTTTCTAGCATAAAATCGATAAATTCAGCGGTTTCTGGCGAAAGTTCGTGATACATTTTTTTGCCGTGTGCAAAAATTTCCTCTGGAGTGCCTTTCGGCGTGGCGTTTCCGTCGGGATATTCAAAAGCATTATCGTAAAATTTTATGCGGTCAACTCCGATTCTGGCGGCTTGTTCCGCTTTTAGCTTGGTTACTATTGGAACAATGTACTTTTTCACGCCGTCCCGAAACTTTGCTACCATTTCCTTGTCGTAACAGTTGCGTTGCATACGATAATAGCCAACTTGCGTGAATTTCTCATGCCCCAAAGTTTGGGCAATTTTTGTGCGGATTTTTACCAGCTTATCGTAAATTTCGTCCAGTTGGGCGGCTTGGTTCATTCGCCAGCCCGCAGTTGCCCGTATAGAATCTTCGCGAATTTTGCGGTCGGGATTTTCCGCATATTTGCCCATTTGTGCCAAAGTCAACTTTTTGCCGTCAAAATCGATTTGTGCGCTTGCCATTAATTTGTCGTATTCTGTGATTAGGCGGTTTTCTTCCTGCAAATCTTCGATAATTTCGGGCTTAAACGTCTTCAACTCAATTTCCGCATTCAAAAACATCAAATTTCCCCATTTTTCTTCCATTTGCGGACGAAATTGGGATTTTAATAACGTTTCTGTCCATTTTTGATGAAGTTCCTCTGCTTTTGGACCGTATTCATCAATAAAATCTTTTTCGGTGGCGTAAAATTCGTTGGTTGTGTCCAAAGTGTGGCGAATTTCCGCCAAATTGAACATTGAACCAGTTTTTTCGCTAAAGTCGTCATATTTTTCGTATACCGCAAAAGCCTGTTCGGCGGTGGTTGCGGCGGCTAATTCGGCTGTTAGCTGATTGGACGTTTCAGCTATTTCGTCCACGTTTGGGCGATTGTATTGCATTTGTGAAAATTTCATTTGGGGGTCTCCTTTGTTATTGTTTTCTTGGTACAGTCATTATACCACAAAAGCTGTGGCATTTGTACTGTTTCTTAATTCACTTGCACCGTGCCGCTACTGGCACTAAGAATCATACTATCCTCATTTACCTCAATATTGCTGACATAAATAGATCCGCTATTAGTGGATGCATTAAGACGGTCTACTGCGGAATCTTCCACCACAACATCCCCCGAGGAAGTCGAAATATTCACATTCTCGGCGGTAATCTGCGACAGATTCATATTGCTAGACGAACCGTTGACATTCAAATGCCTGGCATCAATAGTGTAGCCGACAACCCTGCCCCACAAACTGGACAACCACACATCGCCCATGGTTGATATTTGCGTGGCTATAACACTGCCAGAACCGCTCGACAACGAGATGTCGTCCGCAAAGATGCCCGCTCCGTCCACTGTACCCCACATCGAATGAAGCTGGGCGACCCCTGCGTTCAAATTCGTGGCTATTATTCGTTCGTTGGTTGCGTTGACGTGGACTGCGTTGGCTATGCGGACGTTCGGGTTCGGGCTGCCCGTTATGCGGACTTCGCCAGCACGGGCGTGAATGTCAACTTGATTAAGGGCTGTGTCGTTCCGTGGCACGTAGACCGTCAAGCTACCTCGTTCCTCGGCGGCGACTTGCCAGCCGTTTAATCCTGGTAGCCCGCCAATCCAGGTGCGGCTCATTGCCCCGTCTCGCCAGGTATGTTGCGTGTTGTTTGCGAGCTGGAATATCTCCACCGTGCCGCCATCCATGATAACGGTATGCGGCATCTCCAAACGGCTGTCTTGCGGCGGTGTGTATGTGATGAGTATATCTTTTGTGTCCGTGGCGTGTTCCCTGATTTCTACGTTCATTTCAGGGATATTCAGGAGCAAAGATGCACCCGAACCCAATCGCAAGCCGTCCTGCGGTATGGGCGAAAATTCCAATGCCGATAATGCCGCCGTTTCAGCGGAATCGGTAATCTCAACGCCGTCTACCCGCACCGTTCCGCTACTTGCATTGAGAATCATGTTGCGGGCGGGAGTGTTGATGTTGTTGATCTGGATAGAACCGCTGCTAACGGTGGCACTTAGGCGGGTTATTGCGGTGGAATCTTCCACTAACACACCGCCCGAAGAAGCCGAGATATTCACATTATCGGCGGCTATTTGCGAAAAATTCACGTTCCCTGAGGAGACGTGGACGTTCAAATGGCGGGTATCAAGCTCACGGGCAGTAACCCTACCTGACGAGGCAGAAAATCGGACACTACCCGCCGTGGCAGAGATTCGTGTGGCTGTAATATTGCCCGAACTGGTTGAAAACGCCAAATCTTCCGCAAAAATGAACGTCCCGTTCACGTTCCCAGACGAGGAGTTGAACTGGGCGGATCGGACGTTAAAATCCGTGGCTGTTATGCCGCCTCTCGTTGTGTTTGCGTGAATTGTGTTGGCAATGAGGACGTTCGGGTCGCCTGTGATACGGATTCCACCGCTGTTTGTGATGTTGACGTGGTCAAGGGACGTGGTATTTTGCGGGATATAGATGGTTATAGTGCCCAATTCCTCGGCGGGGACTTGCCAGCCATTAAAGCCTGACCGCCCGCCCGTCCAGCGGATATTCGTGCTGCCGTGCGACCAACTGTGTTCCGTGGTGTCGGCTGGGCGGAATATCTCTACTGTGCCGCCGTTTTGTGTAACGGTAATGGGCATTTCGAGTTGGCTGTCCTGCGGTGGTGTGTATGTTATCAGTATGTCGTTTGCGGTATGCGGCTGGATTTCCACATTCAAATCCGAGACGTTCAGGGCGAGTGATATGCCTGGGTTTGTTCGCAGAAGTTCTTCGGGGATTTCAAAATTTGTCGATACTGGCACGATTGGCGTGCGATCGACCACGATACGCTCGGCTTGTTCACGAGCGGCGAGGAATTGTCGAAGTTCTTCGAGGTGGGTGGCGGGTTCGTTTTCGGCAACGATAAGCGGTTCTTCATAATCGCTCCGCCACAAATGGCTAGTTACTAGGCTGCTTATTGCCGTTATTGCCAAAACCACGGCGATTATTACTATTTTGTTCCAGTTGCGGCGTGGGGATTCTTGATTTTGATCCTTTTGATTGTCATTGTTCATGGGATTCTCCTTTTTTCTAAAATCCAAAACGCTCTGAGGGCTATTGGTGTTGCCCGTCTATCCTTATGTTTCCAGATGTTGTACCCAAATTTCTGCTGGCGGTGGTCGGGACGTTGTTGAGGTTTATGGAGCCGCTGGCGGAGTCAAGATTTAAGTGGTTTATTCTGAATGGATTTGTAATGAAAATATCGCCCGATGTGGTGGAAGTGGTCAGTTTTTTGGTTGAAATCCACGAGAGCATCACATTGCCCGAGTTGTTCGTCGCAAAAATCTCGTTGGCGACAATTTCAAAGCCGTTTATCAAGCCCGAGGTTGACGAGAGCGTAATAACGCCAGTCCATATATCTGTGTTAATCCGTCTGGCGGAAATTGCACCCGAGATTGAATTTAGCAATATTTCTTCGTTTGCACCGATAAAATGCCCATCCACCGCACCCGATGTTGACGATGCGGCAATTATTCTTGCGTTAAAATCTTCTAGTGTGATAGTACCGCTCCTTGTGTGCAACGTAACGGAATCGGCTATGTATAGGGTTGGCGTACCCGTTATGGTTATGTCGCCGCCTAGCGTACTGATTGAGATGTCGTGAAAGGCGGTTGTTTGCTGGGAAATAGGTAAAAATATCGAAATTGTCCTTAAATTTGCGGAATTGCTGAAAAATCCTGATTGCTGCGGTGGTTGGATTATTTCCACAAATCCGTCCTGAAAGGCGATTGTCGGCAGGTTATCGTGTTGAGGCGAGGGCGGTGTGTATTCGATTATCACGTCTTCGCCCAAGGCGGGTAGGATACGCACGTGCGAATCTTGCACGTTCACGACAAGCGTCCCGCCTGAGGGAACGGTCAGTCCGTCTGCAGGGATTGTGATTATTTCGTATAGCGAGTGGACGGGGATTGGGTATTGTGCGGTTACACCTCGCTCGAAATGGGTGGTTACTGCGTTGGTTATCGCTGTCATAATTATTGCGATGATTAGGATTGGTTTGGTGTGATTGCGGGGGTGTTTTGGGTTGGTTGGTTCGGGCATAACGGTCTCCTTCTATTCGTTGTTATTAACATATACGATTGTGGTATGTTGGAAGTCTGATTTTTTATTTTATGGTCATCTAGCCAGCTTAGGAACTGATAGTGTCCGCCCGCAAGCCGTACGGGCAACCAGTCCCGCATCATATCCCCCGACAAATTTCTTCAAGACAATTTGGCGTTTTACACTTAGTTTGATAGGAACTGTTATTTGTAAAATGCTCAAAATCATTGCCACATCGGGAGCATATACGCTCTGTTCTGCCAAAACGCCCGAAATCTTCGGCTACGTTGTCCAATAATTCAGACTCTTCGTAAGTTATAGTGCTAAAATCCATAAACAATCCTCCTCATAAAACTATTGTGGCGTATCGAAACGCCATGCTCCCTTGCAACGCTCTATGGCATCCAAAATCAAATACCGTCTATCCTCAGTGGAGAGGTTAGGAGTATTTTTAGCGGCTTGGTAGCTTGCACGAAATTCGTCATTCCAACTGCCACTTGATAGCGGAGTACCTCTATTAGCTCGATGTCCGTAATATTCATGTGCAAGTACAGCCCGTTCGCTCATTAGGTCTCGAGGGTGGGTTGAATTTTTATTTGGAAAAATATCGTATCGGATATTTACAACGTCAGTATTATCCTTGTAGCCTGTTTGTCTACCTCTGTTAAACCTAAACACCCGCTCATCAGCTCCAATAGCCCGAATCTCCGCTCTTAAATGTTCGATTTCTTCGACAGTTAGGCGGGTAAACGGGCTACATCTTAAACCGCCTACACTATGTTCGTCTTCACTTCTCATACTTATAATCATACTGCGATTTTCAATTTTGTCAACATTTTTTATAAATTTACTCAACGTGTCTATGCGGATTTACACTTGTGTAACGGCAGATTGCGAAAAAGTTTCAAAAAATTTTTGACAAACAAAAATCCAGGGTGTACAATGTAAAAAGAGTCGAATTAGCAAAAAGCTGAAACGTAGCCAAATATCGAAAAATATCTCAAAAAAGGAGTTGCTGAATATGAAAAAATTTTGCATAATATGCGTACTTGTCGCAATAACTGCGGCTTGCGGAGTATCGCAAGAGACGGAAAACATCGCCGAAGTCGAGCAAGTTGGATTAATTGAACAATTCACCCAACAAGAGCCGATTGTTGAAGTTGAACTAATCGAACAAACAACCTTAATATCATACACGCCGCCAAACAACAACATATTTACCGTAAATTCAGGCGACACAACCGACCGAGGTTTCCACATAGACGGCTTTAACATTTACGACAAAAACGGCAATCTGCTAATAACGGCAGACGAAGAGGGTTTCACGCCGTTTGGTACACAAGTTGCACCCAGTTTTTATGTGCTGTACGGCGGATTTTCCGCCGAAGACACAATAGGCACAGCAATTATTGAAGATATTCGAGGCGGCTGGTGGTACGCAAGCGGCGGCACAGATACCGCCAACGGCATTTGGCATTTTCCAGCGGAGGATGAGCCTGTGTTGATTCCAAACGGAGATAATTATATCGGACACATAATCGAACTAACGCCCGAAGAGCCACGTTTGCGTATCGGCGTTTTGGAGGCGGATATGCCTTATTTGGATTTTGTGATAATTAACATAGTCCGCAACCGTGAAGAGGCTCGGATTATCGGCTTGCCAAGCGGCGGTTATGTAAATTATGTTGAGTTTAACTTTGAATCGGCATTTAGTGGGGCTTATAAGGTTGTACCGATTGCTCGTGGCGGGAGTGGTTTTGCACGGATATTAGTGCAGACTGTGGAGTGAAAAAACAAAAAAGACGATTTAATGATCGCCTTTTTTGTTGTAATTTCTCATTTTTATTACATTTTAGCTAAAAATAACTTAAGAACGCTCCTAAGATAAATTTTGTAACACTATTCTTCTGATATAAACTCGTCATCATCGTCATAGTCATAATAGTAAAGTGTATCATCAAAATCTTTGCTAAGCAAAAGTTTGCGTTTCATAGAGGAAGCCCAATCATTTGTAGACCACACTTTCAAAATTTCGTCAACTGCCCTAAGTGCCTCCTTTGTATGCCCCTCTCTAAATAGTATGGGTACAATATTTTTTACACAATGAATATCATATGGCGGGTTATTTGCAATATTAACTGCATCATTTACAGCTCGTTCTCTTGTCCTTTGATTGGCGTATCTATACATAATCCACAAGCTATCAAGTTGCTTATCTCTTCCAAACTTATCTTGCACTTCATTCAATAAAATTTCTGCTTCAGTTAATTTTCTTGAATGAATTAGCTTTCGTATCATCAAAAAATAAGGTACATATTGTTGATTTTTATTTTTATAGCATTCAATAGATTGCCTAAATTGTTCATCATATTCTGCATATCTGTCCTTGATTATGTAGCAATAAGCTAACAAAAGATGGAATCTCCAATAGCCTTTTTTCCACGGCTGTATTGTCTCCAAATGAGATAATGCAATATCAATATAGTTTCTGTTGTTACTTAACTCTTGGGCAGCGTTAAATATATCATTGCTATAATATATCAATTCTTTGGTTTTTGGTGATGAGTTGCTGAAACTCGCATGATAAAAATATTCTGCTTTTGCAGTTCGCCAAGAGGTGTGCTTATACTCCTCGTCATAATATTTAGCAGCAATTTCATGAAGTTTGTTAGAATCCTTAATCTGCGTTCCCAATCCTTGAATAATTAGAGAATTTACTTGATACATTCCATTTGTTTCTTCAATCATCATTTTATTTTTAAGGTCTTCAAACACAGATTTGTCAAAATTAGGCAGCTGTTCGTATGCTAAGTCATTAACAGCAACTCTAAAAATGCACATTTCCGTGAGCAAATCTTTTTCTTTGTTTACAACTTCAAGTCGCTCTAATATTTCATCTACATATTTATTGGTAAAACTTTCTATTTCAGAAATCGACAGTGAAGAATCCCCTGATTTATTTATTTTATCAGCAAGATATTTGCCAATTAACTTGGCGATGTTAGGGTTACCTTTACACTTATCTATAATATTCATAGATGGTTGAACCATAGACATAGAATGAGTTATTTGTGATGCAACTTGTTCAACTAAACGTCCAATATACAAATTGTTCAATGGTTTTAGTTCACAAATTTCAATATAATCCTTTTGCTTTAATTGTTCGGGAAGTTTTTGACTTGTCTCTATAATTATGGCTATTTTAGATCCAAGTTGGTATAACTTTTTTGATATTGCAGAAATCAAGCATATTGAATTTTCTCGGTTGTAATCATCAAATGCTTGACCAACATTTTTAATAACAATAATTGTTTTAGCATTGCTTATAACAGCACTTGATAGTTTGGTTGCAATGGAATAAATTTCCTTATTATCAAGGCTATTCCATTGCAACTGTATATCAACAGCCTCTTCCAGTGCTCTAAGTAATCCCTCAAATCCTGCTTTTTTTGGCAATGATTTATCAATCGTTTGGAAAGAGTACAATTCTTTTAATTTATCAACAAAAGCACTCTTTCCAATGCCAGAAAAGCCGTTAAGTATAAAAATAGTGGCTTGTTTTGCTTGTATTGCTTTTCTAAAACGAGCAATTTCAGAACCACGATTGACAAACGTCGATAAAGATTTTTTGGAATCTTCAAATACCGTCAAATCTATCTTGTTTTTTATATTACTATTCAAATCACGGTTAGCAGAATATAGTCGTGATAATATATGAGAAACTTCTTGATGATTAATTTTTTCTTCAATGAGCTTTTCGTTAATTATTCGCAATGATTTTTCAATCCAATTTGCTTGGTACTGCATAAGAGAAAAATCATTTATTTCAATGTAATTTACTTCATTTGCAATTCGCTCTAATTTTATAGAATTGCTATTTATATTGCGTGATAAATAATTTTTTTGTTCAGCAATAATCCCTTTTGCAGTATTAGCAAAATTGTCAACCAATGAACGCAAATTTTCACGTTCGTTGTTATTAGCTGAATTTTTAATATTGTCTCTAAGGGTAATTTGATCTAAATTATCTTTATGCAAAATAGGCAAAATTTCATTAATCTTGATCAATTCACGAGTATTAACCGTTTTGCGTTTTAGAGTATGGTCAGCTATTTCAACATCTGCAATTACAACAACCTCTTCAAATTTTGCGGTTTCAATAATGCAGTTTGCATTTGTATATGGGATATTATGCTCCTTTGGAGCATGGCAATATACTGTGCTACCACCGAATTCAAACGCATTACAAAAAATCGAAGGTATATCTTGCGATAGATAACTTGCAAATTTATTCTTAAATTCGCCAGTTGAAGGCGAGGCTGCTGGTGCAATTACTAGGTTGCACTTATTAGGGTTAATAGAAGTACGCAACGCATCAATACATACGGAAATTGCCATTTTTTTATCGCCATAAATTATGTAATTGACATCTTCTCCAAGTTCATATTCATCAGATTCCACTTCCATATTGCTTTCCCATTTAGATTTATATTTTTTGAAAACGGGAATGGTTTTTCCATCTGGCAATATTACAGGGCAACAACTCATTGAAATGGATTTTTCAATATCAATAATCATGTTGATATTTGAATATATCGAATCATAGTCTGCTTGAACAGAATGCGATGCCGCTACACAAATACATTTTTCCGATATTGCAAAATTATGAATACGTTGCAAACTGCTCGCATTTACAGAATATTCAGGAAAAACGAGCAATTCTATATCTTTGTTAGAAAGTGCTGTTAATATGGAATCCAGTTTATTCATGAATATTTCATTGTATTGTGTTTCGATTTTTTTGCAAATATTTTCGATAGTTCTATCATTTATCGAACCCAAAATAGCCCCTTCTGTATCAATACAGGGTTCTTTACAATAAGTGCCATATTTCCCATTATACGCAGGTAACGCACTCAACTGACAGTATGCAATTTTCATAACAATCCCCTTTTTATAATTTTTTATAATAATGGCATGTTTAACAACCAAGGTAATTATATCTTATAATGTGGGCTAATGCAAGAAAATTTTGTAACGCCAATCTAGAGTAGAAGTGAAAAACAAAACAAATTGCACAAGCTGGTTTCATTCTATGCCAAAATCACATTTGATTTTATAGGAATTGTTCTTACTTGCTCTATTTTACAGTGGTTGCTTTTTAATTGTTAATTTGTGTAGGCACTGCTTGGTCAATCTCACAAAAAAACTCAATCCCCAACCACAAATATATACAAATCCACCAAAACAACCCACCAAAAAATCCAACCATAACATAAATACGCCGAAATTTTACAGCCAAGACCACCAAAAAACCCTCCCAACCAATCAAAACCCCAAAAACATCAACTTCGCAACAAAACAACCAACAAACCAACCAACAACCACGGAATTTCAACCCAAAACCCCATTCCAACCCATTCCCCAAAAACCCACTCACACCCCAAAAACCCACCAACTATCACATCATTGTGCAACTTGACGAAAAAAATTCCCACCCACCCAAAATTTTTTTGCTAAAAGTATTGACAAGCATTTTGGGAAATGTTACAATAGTTTTACAAAGTTGCAAATGGCGACTGCGGCGTGGCGTTTCTCGTTCCTACATTATAATTATCCATCCTAGCAAAACCCACGCAAATAGTTGATTTCTGATTAGTAGAAAAGTGAGGTTTCCCACATGGAACAGCTGAATAGAGGATTTTTGAACAAAAAAGAACAGATTTTTTATCAGGATTTGGAAACCGATTTCCATATCGGCTTCGATCTGCCAGAAGAGCGTGTTTTACAGTTTGGCGAGGGGAATTTCCTCCGCGCGTTCGTCGATTATTTTATCGACTTGCTGAACGAACACAAGCTATTCGACGGCGGAATTGTTCTGGTACAGCCCATCGACAAGGGCTTGATTGATGTTATCAACGAGCAGGACGGCTTGTATACGGTGCTTTTGCGTGGCTTGGAGGACGGACACGAGGTCATCAAAAAGCGGATTGTTACAAGCGTTACGCGCGGCATCGACCCATATCGAGATTTTGCCGATTTTATGGCGGTTGCGACCAAGCCGAGCATCCGTTTTGTCGTCTCGAATACGACCGAGGCGGGCATCACGTTTGTGGCATCGGACAGGATTACCGACACGCCGCCGTCCAGCTTTCCTGCCAAAGTTACGCTGATGTTGCACGAGCGTTTTAAGCATTTTCACGGGCATAAAGACCGTGGGCTGATTTTTATCCCATGCGAGCTGATTGACAACAGCGGCGACCGCTTGCGTGAAGTCGTGTTGCAATATGCCGAAGATTGGGGGCTTTCCGCCGATTTTATCAAATGGGTGGATTCGTCGAATTATTTCACCAATACGCTTGTAGACAGGATTGTTACGGGGCATCCAGCCACGAACGACCTTGATTATGAAGATAAATTGCTTGTAACCGCCGAAACATTCAACTTTTTCGCCATTGAGGCGAGCGGTTGGGCGGCGGCGGAATTGAACGCAAAATTGCCGTTTGCGAAGGCCGGCGTGAACGCCATTGTTACGGAGGACGTTACACCTTACAAAGCCCGCAAAGTGCGGATTCTGAACGGCGCGCACACGATGTCCGTTTTGGCGGCGTATTTGGCTGGCAAGGAGACGGTCGGCGAAATGGTCGGCGATCCGCTCTTTGCAAAGTACCTAAAAAAGGGCATTTATGAGGAAATTATCCCGACGCTCGACCTCGACCATGCGGACTTGGTTTCGTTTGCGGATTCCGTGCAGGATAGGTTCGCAAACCCTTATATTAAGCATATGTTGTTGAGCATTGCGTTGAACTCGGTCTCGAAATTCCGTGCGCGCGTGTTGCCGTCCATTTTGGAGTATCAGAAACGCAAGAACGCCCTGCCTGACGTGTTGACATTCTCGTTTGCGGCACTCGTGGAATTTTACAGGGGCGACAAAGTGGCTGACGATGCCGAGATTATGGAGTTTTTTGGCAAAAAACCGACGGTTGCGGAGATTTGTGCACGGACGGATTATTGGGGCTTGGATTTGAATACGGTGGACGGCTTTGTGGGCAAAGTCGAGGGATATTTGAAAGTGGGCGTTGTCGAGTCGTTGAAAACGCTATTAGATTGAGGTTAAAAATGGCTGATTTTAGGATAAATGCAAGCGATAATGTGGCGGTTGTCATGGACGAGGGCGGCGTTGGCGAAATTCCGTTCGGGCATAAGAGGGCGCTGGTTGACATTAAAAGCGGCGAGAACGTGATAAAATACGGCTTTCCGATTGGGCGAGCGGTGGCGGACATTGCCGCTGGCGAGCATATTCACGTGCATAACATCAAGACGAATTTGAGCGGCGTGCTTGATTATGAATATAAGCCGATTTCTAGCGGTTCGGCTGTTGAAAAATCGGACTTGACTTTTATGGGATTTCGGCGGAAAGACGGCTCTGTCGGTATTCGCAACGAGGTTTGGATTGTCAACACGGTCGGTTGCGTGAATAAGATTGCCGAGCGGATTGCGGCGGAAGTACCTGGAACGTTCACGTTTTCGCATCCTTACGGCTGTTCGCAGTTGGGCGAGGATCACGGATTTACTCAGACGATTTTGCGTGGATTGGTCAACCATCCGAACGCTGGCGGCGTGTTGGTGCTTGGATTGGGTTGCGAGAACAATAATTTGGCGGAATTTAAGCGAGTTTTGGGCGATTATGACGAGGAGCGAGTACGATTTTTGAATTCGCAGGACGTGGACGACGAGATAGCGGCTGGCGTGGCGATTGTACGAGAATTGCGGGCTTTTGCGAACGGATTCAATCGTGAGCCTGTGCCGCTCGGCGAGTTGGTCATTGGGCTGAAATGCGGCGGCAGCGATGCGTTGTCAGGGATTACGGCAAATCCGCTTGTGGGGCGGCTTTCGGACAAAATCATTGCGAGCGGCGGCAGTTGCTTGCTGACGGAAGTGCCTGAAATGTTCGGTGCGGAGACGCTCCTCATGGACAGGTGCGTGGACAAAAAAATATTTGACAAAACGGTCAATTTGATAAATAATTTTAAGGGGTATTTTATTCGGCACAACCAAGAGGTTTACGAGAATCCGTCCCCTGGGAATAAAGACGGCGGAATCACTACATTAGAGGAGAAGTCGCTCGGTTGCACACAAAAGGGCGGCGAGAGCAAGGTAGTTGACGTGTTGGCGTATGGCGAGCGTGTGAAAGTGCCTGGATTGTCGCTGTTGGACGGCCCTGGAAATGATATTGTGGCGGTTACGAATTTGACGGCGGTGGGTGCGCATATGGTGTTATTCACGACAGGCAGGGGAACGCCGCTCGGCGGGCCGGTGCCGACCGTGAAAGTGGCTAGTAATCGGAATTTGGCGCACGTCAAGGCGAATTGGATAGATTTTAATGCGGATAAAGAGGATTTGGCGGCGTTGGATGCGGAGTTTTTGCGGTTGATTGTCGAGGTCGCCAGCGGGCGCGAGGTCAAGAACGAGGTTAATGGGTATCGTGAGATTGCTATTTTTAAGGATGGGGTTACGTTGTAGTGAAATTATACGAATATGAGTCCAAAATTGTAAAAGTAGTAGACACGGACGGCGATGTATTTATTGGCTTTGTGGATTTCTACACCTCTGCGTTGGACGAACCTGACGGTATTCCCAGCATAACCATGATACCGCACAATATTCCAGATTGGGATAAAAATGCGTTGTTGGGGATTTACGAAAACGAGATTGCTAGTATTGAGATTTACGAAACGGCGGAAGTGGCGGACTGAAAAGGAGCAGACAACATAGAGACGGAAATCAGAAAGTTAATAAAATCCGCCGAGGTTGATAAGACGATAAATCCCGAAAAGCAGGGGCGGCATATTTTGGGGCATCCGCTGTATGTTGCAGGGCGGAGTTATCTGTTGGACGGCGTGAATCCGCAGGAGTTGGTGGATAGGTATCACGGCACGGGCAATGTTTGGTGGAATCAGCAGGGCGAGTGGAATAACAGAGAGTATCTGTCGATGAGCCATGATATTGGAGTAACCATAGACAAGGACACAGGAATCGCCAGTTTGACTGATAGAATAGCGATTCATTACAGCAAGACAGGTACGCACGTTGTGCCAGTAAAAAGGAGACCATGGTAATGGAATTACATAAATATGAATTTAAGCGTGTTAGAGTGGTGGCGACCAACGGCAAGGTTTTTGTGGGTTTTGTGGACGTTTATACGCATGAATTGGACGACCCTGACGGATTGGAAAGCATTGCTGTTAAGCCTGACGGCACGACTGGTTATGTGGTTGGGTTTTACGAAAAGGATATTGTTTCGATAGAGGTGTTGGAGACGACGGAAGTGGCGGAAATAAGCCCACAGTTGCAGTTGGCTTGAATGGCTTAAAAAAGGAGCAGACAACATAGAGACGGAAATCAGAAAGTTAATAAAATCCGCCGAGGTCGATAAGACGATAAATCCCGAAAAACAGGGGCGGCATATTTTGGGGCATCCGCTGTATGTTGCGGGGCGGAGTTATCTGTTGGACGGCGTGAATCCGCAGGAGTTGGTGGATAGGTATCACAGCACAGGTGATGTTTGGTGGAATGAGCAAGGCAAGTGGAATAATAGAGAATATGTGTCGGTGGGCAAGGACATTGGAGTAAATTTGGACGAACACACAGGAATCCCCACTTTGACTGACAGATTCACAATTCATTACAGCAAGACTGGTACACACGTTGTACCTACTGAAAGGAGATAGCCATGATTGATTTGTATAAATATAGAAAAAAACGAGTGAGAATATTGGGGACTAGCGGCAAGGTTTTTGTGGGTTTCGTGGACGTTTACACGCAACCGCTGGACGACCCTGATGGATTGGCAAATATCGCCATTGTGCCTGACGGTGCGGTTGGCTATGTGGTTGGTTTTTACGAGAAAGACATCGTTTCGATAGAAGTGTTGGAGACGGCGGAAGTGGCGGAAACAACCCCACAACTGCAACTAGCCTAACGGCTTGCGAAATGGAGAAGATTATGAAAAAGATTATTTGGTTGGCGACAATGGCGGTTTTTGTGGTTGCGGTGGTGGTTTTCACTAACACGGCGGAAGTGGCGGCTTTGCCTGTTGCGGACGAGGCGGAATGGGAGAGGAATACGGCTACCTGGCTGAACAACTCGACTTCGACTACCGATACCGAGGAAACTGATAGGTTGAGCGAATATATTGAAATGTTGGATGTATTGCATTTTGCGGTAATTTCCTTACCGTCGCAGATGGCACGGCTTAATGCGGCGTTCCAAATTCAGTCGCTCGTGGATTTCAATTTTGTGCGGCCGACAGCGGCAGAAGTGCGGTTTGTGGGGACGCTTGCGGCGATTGACGAATGGGCGGCGGAGATTGGCGTTGTTGTCAATCCACCTTTCGAGGGCGAGCAGTTGTTGCGGCCTTGGGAACCGACTGAGAATGACGAACTTGACTTGCTTGTGTTTCCGCCCATAAAGTCCGACAGCCTTTTCATTGCGTTGGAATTACAACGAGAAGACGGCAACGAGATAATCACGTTGAATTGGCATTTGACGAAAGAGCGTTTTGATAGCATGGATTTGGGATTGGATTTCGATAATTTGGCACAGGAATTTGAGGTGGTGCGGATTATGGATACGCTCGAATTGCAGGAACGAGATTTGTTTTCCGTGAGAATCGAGCCAACAGAGCATCCCATGCAAGCCATTACTGGCAGTGTGCAGTTTAGATTTGATTTTGACTTTGTGCCGCCCACGCACGTGGAATTGCTGTTTATGGGGACTTTGGCGGAGATTGAGGAATGGGAACGGACTGCGGAATGGGATTTTGTCGCTCGGTCTAGCTTTATAGATATTGAAAATCCTGATAGTGTGATAAACCTGTCTCGTGATGAAAATGGTGCAAGAACCGTTGTTTATGGTATGGACGAGGACATTTGTGTTGTGCTTGAATTGCAGAGAGCGGACGGTAGCGAGATAGTCATTATTCGTACTTTTTGGACGTATGCGAGCTTGCATGAATCTTGGGAGCGTGGGCATGGATTCCGTTTTTCTGAAAATTTGGTCGAGGGGTTTGAGTTGACTAGGTTTGGGAGTTGGGACTATGTGAGGTAGCGAAAATCCAGCAAAGGAGCGGATTACCATAGACACAATAAGCACACTAATAAAATCCGCCGCAACAAACAAAAAAATCGATCCTAAAAAGCAAGAACGCCATATTTTAGGGCATCCGAATTACATCGAGGGGCGGAGTTACCTGTTCGACGGCGTGAATCCACAGGAATTGGTGGACAAATATCACGGCACAGGCGATACTAATGACGATTGCAACGGAAATTGGACAAAAAAAGAATATATGTCGGTAGGCAAGGACATTGGCGTTTACATTAACCCAAAAACAGGCAAGGAAATAATTACCAACCGAATAGCAATCCATTACAGCAAAACTGGTACACACATTGTGCCTGTAAAAAGGAGAGATTAGTAGTGGAATTTGAGTTATACGAATATGAAGATAAACAAGTAAGGATAACAGACGTTAATTTTAAGGTATGGGTTGGGTTTGTGGATATGTACACATCTGAATTAGACGACCCAAACGGCATTGAGACAATATCAATAATCCCAAACGGCACGACAGGTCGCACGGTTAGTTTTGCCGAGACGGATATTTCAGCCATAGAGGTTTTAGAAACGCTGGAATTAGCAACAGAAAACCGCCAACTCCAACCAGCCTAAATTGGGAGACAAAAATGATTAACCTAAATAACTTCAAATTCAAGGACGTAAAAATAGTAGATATTGACGGCGATGTTTTCGTGGGACATATAGAATATTATACAAAGGCTCTGGACGACCCCGATGGATTGGCAAATATAGCACTTGTTCCGTACAACTTGCCAAACTGGGACAGCGATAGTTTGCTAGAATTGTACGAAAAAGACATCGTTTCGATAGAGGTTTTGGAGTCGGCGGAAGTAGTAGCGGAAAGCCGCCAACTACAACTAGCCTAAAAAGGAGCAATGACCATAGATACCGAAATACGCAAACTAATAAAATCCGCCGAGACGAACAAGATAATAAATCCCGAGAAACAGGGGCGGCATATTTTAGGGCATCCGCTGTATGTTGCGGGGCGGAGTTATCTGTTGGACGGCGTGGATCCGCAGGAATTAGTGGATAAATACCACGGCACAGGCGAGTGCCGAACCACCAAAAAAGGCGAATGGGATAAGAAAGAACATATAGCAGTAGGTAAAATTGTAGGTGTGCATTTGAATTTGGCAGGTATGCAAACGCTGACGAGTAATATCACGATACATTACAGCAAAACTGGCACACATATTGTCCCAGCGAAAGGAGAATAAAATGATTAACCTAGAAAATTTCGAGTTCAAAGACGTAAAAATAGTAGACATTGACGGCGATATTTTCGTTGGTCGTGTAAAGTATTACACCCACGAGTTAGACGACCCAGACGGATTAGCAAATATAGCACTCGTTCCATACAATTTGTCCGATTGGGAGGATGGCGTTTTGCTAAGTTTGTACGAACACGAAATTGCAAGCATTGAAATTCTTGAGACGGCGGAAACGGCAGTAGAAAACCGCCAATTACAACTAGCTTGACGGAAAGGCGACTGAATGAATCTATACAACTGCAAATTCAAACACGTAAAACTGCAAAGCAACGAAGGCAACGTCTTTACAGGGATTGTGGAGGAATATACTTCCGCATTGGACGACCCTGACGGAGTTGAAAATATCGGTATTACGCCAGACGGCGAAATCGGCTACACAATAGGTTTTTCCGCTGAAAATATTGCCAGTATTGAAATTTTGGAATCGGCGGAAATGACAACAACATCCCCCCAACTACAACCAGCCTAAGCAACAATGCAAAAAAAGATAACCAAAAAGGAGGAAAGAATTATGAAAAGAACAAAATGGATTACCTGCCTATTATTGGTAGCAGTGCTCGTCTTTGCGGCTTGCGGTACGGCAGCCGACACGACACCAGCGGCACCTGGCACAACGCCGCAGCAACAAGCACCCACCACAACCGAGCCAGCCACCACCGAACCAACTGGCGGCTTGGAGGGCAGTATCACTTTCACATGGTGGGGCGATCAAGGCCGCCACGATGCGACAAATGCAATCGTTCAGATGTTTATGGACGAAAACCCTGGCGTGAGTATTCACACGGTTTATCAGCCTTTCACAGGTTTTCAGGAAGTGCTGGCGACCGACCTCATGGCTGGGACGGAGGCGGATTTAATGCAAATCAATTTTAACTGGATTGAGCTGTATTCGCCGCTCGGCACGACTTTTGCCGATTTGGAGAGCCTGTCGGCTTACCTCGACTTGGGCAACTGGGATGCTGGCGATATTGACATGGTGCGAGCCAACGGCATTGTACAAGCCGTTCCCACTGGGATTACCGCACGTGTGCCGTTTATGCGGCGTGATATTTTCGAGGCGGCTGGCTTGAACGTACAGGACGTTAACACATGGGACGATCTCATGGCTGCTGGGCGTACCATTCAGGCGGAGCTGGGCTCTGATTTCTTCGCAATGTCGTCTTTGGGCAACGCTTCGCAAGCGTACTTGGTATTCTCGTGGCTGGAACAGTATACGGGCCGCCAATTCGTTGACGCAAACAACCAGTTCAACTATTCCTTGGAGGAATTGACCGCTGGATTCCAGTTAATTCAGGATTTTATCGACAATGGCGTAATGCCGACTGGCGATTTCGATTCCGATCCGCATAATTCCGTTAATCCGCTGTGGATAGCAGGGCATTACGGCGGCGTGTTCGAGTGGGATTCTTCGATAAACAACTGGATAAACAACCTCGAAGGCGGCGAGTACGTGATAGAGGTACGCAACAATTTCACGATGGACGGCGCATTGCTGTCAGGCGTGATGGCACGGCCGTCGATGGCGTTTGCGGTTTCTCGCAATTCCCAACATCAGGACGTTGCGGCGAGTTTCTTGAATTTCATGCTGACGGACGCTCGTGCGGTTGAGATAATGGGAACTGACCGTGGCGTACCGTCCAACAATGTAGCGTTGTCGATTTTCATGGATTTGGTGGATTCAGGGGCGATAAGCGGTGCGGCGTTGGATGCGAATGCGATTCATGCGAACGTGGCACGCACGACAATGAGTTCGGTTTATGAATTTCCAGAGGTGCGAGAAGTGTATGAGAGCCAGTTGGAGGCTTTGCACCACGGATATATAACGGTTGCGGAAGCGGCACAATTTGTTTACGATAATATTCAGGCTGTGATTGATTCGTTGGTGAATTAGAAATTGGAAAAATTTCAAAAATGACTACCAAAACAACTCATATTTTCAAATTTTTGGTGTTTTGTAGGGGCGGATATTATCCGCCCGCAAGCCGCAACGGGCGGATAATATCCGCCCCTACGGTAATATTGTCGCCAAATTTATGAGTTGCCGCCATGTTTCCGAACAAATTTTTGCGTATTGCAAATAGGTTGGTAATGTGGTAAAATTAAATGGTATCGAACTCGGCATACAATGCGAGTTAGAGAATAAAAAATTGACCCAAAAGGGCGGAGGGCGGAGGGCGTTTGGTAGGGAAGTAAATGCTACACCGCCGTGAGTTACACGGTGTCAGCCTGTGGAGAGTTCTTGGATTACCTCCTCTTTGAAGCAGGAATTGAACAGCAGATTTGATTAGTTTTGATTAAGTTTGTGTAAGTTTCAAGTAACGGCAAGCATTGGGAAAAATAGGCAAATACAATCAATCGGAATCGCCCCAACGGTTTAGCATTATCAAACCTTGGGAAAACGATTACCAGATTGCTTGTATAGGGGGCTCGCGGACGGACGTTTGAAATTGCCAATAACGGTCTCCGCGATGTCAAAAACACGCGGACGGACACTTAAAATTGCCAAGAGTGGTCTCCGCGATGTCAAAGAAAAGGAGAAAGAGAATGAAGAGAACAAAATTAATGGCATTGATGGCAATGCTACTGGTAGCGGTATTTGTGTTTGCAGCTTGTGGAACGGCTGCTGATACCGCACCTGCTGCGGATCCCGCACCTGCTGGTGGACAACAAGCAACAACACCAGCCACAACAGACCCTGCTGGCGACACAGCTGCTGGCGGATTAGAAGGCCACATCGTATTTACATGGTGGGGCGACCAAGGTCGTCATGATGCGACCAACAGAATCGTTGAGTTATTCATGGAAGAAAATCCAGGCGTAACCATCGAGACAGTGTACCAACCATTCACAGGCTACCAAGAAGTTTTGGCAACCGACCTTATGGCTGGCACAGAAGCTGATTTGATTCAAATCAACTTCAACTGGATAGAGCTGTACTCCCCAATGGGCGACACGTTTGCCGACTTGGAAACCTTAACAAACTACCTCAACCTCAACAACTGGTATCCAGCCGACATCGACATCGTGCGTTCCAACGGCATCGTACAAGCTGTACCAACAGGCATTACCGCACGTGTACCATTTATGCGTAGCGACATTTACGGAGCTGCTGGTCTGAACATTCAAGACATCAACACATGGGACGACCTTATGGAAGCTGGACGTATAATCCAAGCAGAGCTTGGCCCAGACTTCTTCGCACTTTCGCCTTTGGGCAATGCTTCGCAAGCGTACTTGGTATTCTCATGGTTGGAGCAATACACCGGCCGTCAATTTGTTGACGCAAACAACCAATTCAACTATTCGTTAGAAGAATTAACAGCTGGTTTCCAACTTATCCAAGACTTCATCGACAACGGCGTAATGCCTCCGGGCGGATTCGACTCTGACTCCATCAACTCCGTTAATCCTTTATGGATTGCAGGACATTATGGTGGCGTTAGCGAATGGGATTCTTCCATCAACAACTGGATCAACAACCTTGAACATGGCGAAGACGTTATCGAAGTACGTGATCACTTCACCATGGACGGTGCATTGCTTTCAGGCGTTATGGCACGCCCATCAATGGCGTTCGCAATCTCCCGCAATTCCCAACATCAAGACATAGCTGCAACTTTCCTTGACTTCATGCTTACTGACCCACGCAGTGTTGAGATTATGGGAACTGACCGTGGTGTTCCATCGAACAATGTTGCTCTGTCCATCTTCATGGATCTTGTAGATCAAGGTCTCATCGGCGGAGCTGCACTCGATGCTAACAACATTCACGCAAATGCTGTACGTACAACAATGTCCCCAGTTTTCGAATTCCCAGAAGTACGTGAAGTATACGAAAGCCAATTAGAGGCTCTCCATTTCGGCTACGTAACTGTCGCCGAGGCAGCCCAATTCGTTTACGACAACATTCAAGCCGTCATCGACTCTCTCGTAAACTAGCACTACCCAAAGGAGCCGACCCTCACGGTCGGCTCCTTCAAAGATTAAAACCGTGGGGCTCTGCCCCACACCCCGCAAGGGGCTAGCCCCTTGACCCCAACGTTCGTTTTTTGTGGCTCGTGGATTTCCATTTGCTGAATTGCGATTTGTTGGTGTTTGTTGGGTGTGTGGTGGATTATTGGCGAATAATATCCGCCCCTACGGCAATAAAATTTGAAATGATTGGGCAAAACCAAATAATAAAAAATAACGAACGAGCGGGTCTGGGGGCGCGCCCCCAGCGGGGTCTGGGGCAGAGCCCCAGGGTCCTAAGGAGGGGTAGAATTGAGTAGTCAAACTAGTAGAGTTGAGGGACATAGTGTTGGTGTTGCGATTGATGAGAATCGTGATGCGGCTATAAAGGCGAAAGTTAGTCGGTTTAAGTGGAGCGATGCCTATTTGTACCTGTTGCCTTGGTTTATTGGAGTGCTGGTTTTTAGAGCGTATCCGTTTTTTAATGCGTTTAGAATTAGTATGATAAATCAAAGGATTGGACGGCCTGAGGAATTTGTTGGGCTGGCTAATTTCCAGGAGATTTTGTTCCAAACTACCATGCACGGTAATCTGTTTAGACATTCGCTTATGGTTACGTTTAGATATGTGGCTCTGACTGTGCCGCTGGTTTTGGTGGTGGCGTTGTTTGTGGCGTTTGTTTTGAATTTTAAGGTTAAAGGCATCGGATTTTTTAGGACAGCGTTTTATATTCCGTCGATTTTGGGCGGTAGCGTGTCCGTGGCACTCTTGTGGCGAGCCGTTTTTGGTAATCAAGGGCTGATTAACTCGTTTATTGGGATTTTCGGCATCGAGCCTGTGGGCTGGCTGGTTACTAGCGGAACGGCGTTGATTGTTATGTCGCTCTTGCGTGCTTGGCAGTTTGGGTCGGTTATGTTGATATTCTTGTCGGCGTTGCAGAATGTGCCTGCCTCGCTGTATGAGGCAGCCTCGATTGACGGTGCTAAGAAATTTCGGCAGTTTTTGACCATTACAATCCCCATTATTACGCCGACTATTTTGTTTAATATTATCAATTTGCTGGTCGCCTCGTTCCAGGAATTTAATGCACCGTTCTTGGTGCCGCCCGGACCTGGTGGACCTGTAAATGCGACACTCTTGCTGAACCTGTTTATCTACGACCGAGCCTTTGTTATGAATAACTTTGGTATTGCGGGCGCGGCATCGTGGATTATGTTCATTATCATCATGGCGTTTACCGGAATTTTGATTAAATTTTCCGATAGATGGGTGTTCTATAACGATTAGGAGGGTTAATTGTGAATATTTTTGCTGAAAGAAGAACGCAGATTTTGAATATTAGCAGGTACTTGGTGCTATTTTTGGTAGCGGTTGTCATGTTGTATCCGCTATTATGGCTGGTAACGGGCATTTGGCGGTCGAATCACGAGATTTTTACCTCGGCTGGGCTAATTCCGCAAAACCCTGTTAGCGGCTGGCAGAATATCGTTGACGGCTGGAACACTCGGCTTGCGAATAATTTGGGATTTTACTTTTTGAATACGTTGAGGTTTTTGATTCCACGTGTTATAGGGCAGGTAATTTCCTGTGTATTGGCGGCTTATGCGATTGCACGTTTCCGTTTCTTTGGGAAAAAATTGGTATTTATTTTGGTTATTGCGACGTTGCTTATGCCAGACGTTATTTTCCGTATACCAATGTTCATTTTGTACAGGGATTTGGGAATGTTCGGCACATTTTTGCCATTGTGGCTGGATAATTCGTTTGCGGTTGGGTCGTTCTTTGTCTTTATGTTGATACAATTCATACGGACGATACCGCGCGATTTGGACGAAGCCGCCACGATTGACGGTTGCGGCTCGTTTCAGATTCTTATCAGGATTCTCATACCAGTTATGATGCCAGCGGTTATCACGGTAGCTTTGCTGACTTTCATGTGGGGAATGAACGACTTTTTAGGGCCACTCATTTACATTCGGGATTCCAATCAATGGGTATTACAGCAGGCGTTGCGGCAGGCATCAGATATGTCAGGAGAGGGCGGAATTAACTGGGGCGAAGTGTTCGCCATGTCGGTAATTGCGCTTATTCCAGCGATTACGTTATTCTTTGCCGCCCAGCGGTTCTTTATCGAAGGGATCGCCTCGACAGGTTCTAAGGAATAATGTTAATTCGGAGAATTGCCGCAAATATAATAGACTTGTTCGTCTTGATAGGCTCTGTTGCGATTGGAGCCTATCTTGCCGGGCAGGTGGCGGATATGTTTGAGGAGCCGTTTTTATTACTTACGCTAAGCATGGTATGTATAATAATTTTGGTTCCGATAGGATTACAATCGCTATTTTGGTTGGAGAGCACGACCATAGGGAAGATGATGTTATTTATAAAGGTGGTCAACAGCGAGGGCGAGAATTTGGATTATTACCAGATGTTCGTGCGGGATTTTTTGTTGAAGACGTTATCGGCTAATTTGGTTACGTTGCCTGTGTTTATTGGGCGGCCTGGGGTTCATGATGTGATTTTGGATTCGCAGATAGTTATCAGACCGAAGAGGCAGAAATAGTGCATAAAACCGTGGGGCTCTGCCCCACACCCCGCCAGGGCGTGCCCTGGACTGCACTTTTTTGGATTTTTCTC